>ERZ791897.191-NODE-191-length-59478-cov-12.713932_pt1 | contig 59478 bp, 53 predicted proteins | sample MGYA00510152_ERZ791897 | MGnify/ENA primary metagenome ERZ791897 (study PRJEB30046, sample SAMN00792050) | human gut metagenome | study: EMG produced TPA metagenomics assembly of the A metagenome-wide association study of gut microbiota in type 2...
TTCCAGATAATACGGCAAGGTCGCCGTCCTCGGTAATCTGTGTTACATATAAGCCTTTTATCTGTTCGGACTTATCGCCAGCCTGCATATATGCACCCTCTAACAAGTAGCCGTTTGGAGCTTTTGTTTCTTCTACGGTTAGTGTTCCAAGTGGAAGAACCGCCTTGCCGTCCTGCATATAGAAGCTGTCGCCAGATACTTTGTATGTGTCCGCTAATTTTGTGATGTAATGAGTTGTCCCGTCGCTGTCTGTTTCAGCGATTGTCTTTGTAACCCATGTACGAGTAGCTTCGGCAGGGAGATTGTCTTTATTATAGAAGCCAGCATAATACTTCCATGTAAATTCCGCACCTGCTAAAGAAGCGTTCCCCTGCGGATTGTCTTTCTGTGTTTCCATATCAATCTTGAAAAGCTCAATCAAAGTGTCCGTTACTTTTGGCGTATCTGATACTTTCAAAATTGCTGTCTTTCCAACTTCAACCTTTAAGGAATATACAGTTTTATCCACTTTATATCCTGCTGGTGCGTATAATTCCTTGATATAGACTGTGCCTGCTTTTACCTCTGCAATATCTGTGTTTCCGTTTTCATCAGTCGTAAGGGTGGCAAGCTGTTTTGTGCAGTCTTTATCAGAAAAGACACCGTATGTTGCACCAGCGATTGAGTAATTCCCGTTACCGTCTGTGATGCTGGCATTACTGGAAACCTTTTGCAGTTTCGTATTTCCGACATTCAGTTTCGCCCAGAATTGTCCCAATTCCTGCCCCTCGCCAGAGTAGATATAACCGCCACATTCATAGCGTCCTTTATTCTCTTTGACAAAGGCTTTTGCACCAGCGAAAACTTCGTCCTGCGTTGCCTTTGGAATTTCATCATAAGAAGCTCGCACGTTATCACATTGCCAGCCGAGATGTACGCTCAATCTCTGCCAGACTACACATTGTTCCAATAGATAAACTTGTTTGTAGTTCAGTTCCTTGTGGGCTTCGCCATACTGTTTGACATATTCTAAGGATAACGCCACATCTGAAATCTGGTCGGCACTCATGCGTGAGCTTGCGTCAGCTCTGGTCTTGTAGCCATTCTTAAAATCTGTATTGATGTCGATACAATAGGCAGTTTCGCCCTCGACTTTCATATAGCCCTCATTGAATGTCGAACCAATAGAACCGTCATTCATTACTTTTTCAATGATACCGACACGCTCTGCACTTTCCGTCCAGTATTGCTTGCTTTCTGCATGAACGGGTGTAGTCGGTAAAGCAGTAACGACAGTTGCAAGAGCTAAGAAGCCCGTACACAATCGTTTCCATGTCTTTTTCATAAATCTAATGCTCCTTTCATTTTGGGTATAAAAATAGACGCTCATTTCTGAACGTCTACATTATTGAAAGGCTTGTCCTCTCACACATATTTTATTTTAATAGGTACAACAGTTGCCTTTCTCCTTGTATTTTCGTTGTTTTCATTACTTGCGTTATCTACAACCCCCATGTCCTGCATCTAAAACAACTATCCTGTCTGACTTTTCAGCTTCTCCGATTGTCTCCATTTCTTCTTTTAATTCTTTCTGTAAGTTTTTCGAAACTTTCCAACAACCTGCGATAAGCCCTGTCATAATCAGAATCCCTATCATCAACCTGATTTTTCTTTGCAAAAAAACGACCTCCCTTCACATATTCTATCTATATGCAATGAGAAGCCGTTTTTTAACTTATCTTTTATTTAATTTACATACTGAGAAATGAGCTTCCATACACTGCTTTCTTCTCTTCCCAGACTCCATTCTGCCACACCTGCCAGTTTATTTCCCTGTATCACCTTCAGCTTTGCTTCCAATGATTGAGCATCTTCAAGCCAGATACGGTAGGTTCCGCCATCCGCAGACCATTTTGCATAGTTTTGCTGTGTCTTTTCATCCCACTGTGCTGTTGCTCCCGCATTCACAACACTCTGCGCTGCTTCTTCCATCCCAAGTGCCTTACTTGATACTTTATTCGGATAGGATGCTGCTTCTGTGCCAGCTTCTTCCGAAAGTTCCTCCGGGCTCTTTGCTGTCTCAAACCATAATCTGGTAAAAAATGGAATTCCGGCAATTACTTTATCAGCTGATACCTTTTTCAATGTTTTTTCTATTCCATCCTGCAAATAGCTGATCGATGCCACTGATCCCGCTTCATAAGATCCTTCTGTATGTTCATCATAAGCCATAATCACCACGTAATCTGCCACAATCCCCTGCTCTTTAAGATCATAATGTGAATTGTATGACTGTGGCACATAGTTATCAACTGAAAATACAAGATTATTCTGGTGGCACTTCACAGACAGCTCTCTCACAAGCTGCACGTAATGCACACCACACTTGGAAGAAATCAATTCAAAATCTAAATTAATTCCATCCACTCCTGCTGCCACTGCCGCAGCTACAACCTGATCTTCCAGTTTTGCTCTTTTTGATGTATAACGCAATGTCTCATAGGTCTCATCATAGGAATTTGTTCCACCATGAAAATCCCGGAATACAGCCCACACTTCCAGTCCTGCCGTATGTGCATAATTCACATAGTCCGCATCTGCAATTGAACTGATATTACCTTCCGTATCCGCAAGACTAAACCAGGTTGGTGCGATCGTCGTAAGTCCACTGGTTGATGCAAGCACCTGCTGAACCGCATTATTTGCTGCCACATTCGTCACATTATGCCATGCCATATTGATCGAATGATCTTCTGTCATGTTTGAATAAACCAGTTCCGTAAAATCTCTGGATATTTTTTCTTTTTTCTGGTTCTTTAAAAATTTGGTCTTAATATATCCTACATAACCATCCGCTGTGGCAACTTTCATCCAGTCATCTTCGTCTTCAAGCACTGTCACCTTGTCCGATTTTTTAACCTCTGTCAGTATCGGACTCTTAACGCCACCAAGATAACGAACCTGTGTGTCTTTCTTCACTTCTGCTGTCTCGATCTCACCCCACTTTGATGTGATAATTGCTCTGTTTGGTTCCTGTTCCACAGAATATTCCATATTCGTATACTCTTGTATGAACGGAAGTGCGATATATGCGATATCTCCATCCGTCTTAAGAATTACATAATCTTCACTTTTTGTTTCGTTCACTGCTGTATATTCGCTGCTGTTCTCACTTACAGAAACATTTCCATCCGGCAAGGTATATAAAAGCACCCGTTCGTTCGCATCCCAGTAAAATCTGCTGTTTATCTTATCACGAAGAACCTGATATGCTACATAATATTGTCCATCAAAAACCTTACCCGGTATAACACTATCTGTAGAAGAATCGGAAGAAGATTCCGCGGAACTCTCTTCTTTTTTCACTACTTCATTATTAATGATCAATGCCAGATCATCACTGTTTTCTATTCCATAATATTGTTCTTTATCGGCTTCCTCATTTGATGAACCGTATCTCTTAAAGAAAACTGCGCCTGCTGCCAAAATCATGATCAATAATATGATGATCATTACGAAAAGAATTTTGTTACGTCTTTTCCGCGCTCTATTCACTTTCTTCGCACGTCGTGTTCCTGACCTTCCATTTCTGCCTCTACCTGTTGTCATTGGTCTTCCCTTTCTCCGGGAACTCCCCGGATGTCCAGATTGTCCTTCTACTCTTCCCCTGCTTCGCGCATGGGTACTGCCTTTTCTTTTGTCCATGCCAACCCTCCTGATTGCAATTTTTATATCTCTGGCGCTTTCTTACACAAACAGTTCCTTACGCTCTGCTGTGTGTATTTCTAATATCTCCACATCTCTGGATAAAATAATGATTCTGGAATTCATTATATCATATTTTCATCTTGCGTCATTAACAAATTGCATCTACAACAGTTGTACATATCAAAAAGTTGTTACACCTTAAATGTCTGTCCATCTTCTATCAATTATAACAGCTTACAAATATACTTCTGTCCGGCAGTTCAAGGGGTAATCTCTGCCTGTCTGTTATGATTCACATCTGTAAAAACCAATGATTCTATCCTTCCTTCCGGATCAATCACATAATCTCTCATATAAGTACCTTCTTCTCTGGCCATATATGCTGTCACAATCTGCAATGGACTCATCGGATATCCATCCATAACTATGTCCACTCCTTTTTCTTCATAACCTCTTAGTTCCGCATATAATTCCTTATATCCATCTTCCGTTCTCATATCGTATGTACTCCTTCTCTCCTGGGATCCTGATAAAACGTTGTCCGCCATCTCCGACCATAAAAGGTATCTGTGACATACTGTAGAACAAGTGACGGACAAGAAGACAACCCTGATCTTCGGAGGGTCTCCTTCTCATAATTATTGTGAATTTTCCCTTGATTTCAGGGAATTGAATTTTTTTGAAAATCAGAAATGCTTTCAGTGCCTCCTTTCTTAACATTCTGTTTTATCAAATGGTGTGTCTTCTGTAAGTGCCATTATATGAGCAGCCTTTTGGAATTTCAATGTGTTTATTGTTGATAAGTGGGTGGGATTTGTTGATAACCTAAAATAGTTATAAACAATTTTCGTTTTCCTTTACATCTTTTCTTTTTTTGTTTATACTAAACGATGAAAAGATATATCTAGTTATGAACATAATGAACAGTTCTTAATCCACAGATTATCTTAATATCATAAGACATAAGGATGTGATCATATGAAAATTGAAAAAATCAATGACAATCAGATTCGTTGTACTTTGACACATGCCGATCTTGCAGCCCGCAATCTCAAGATCAGCGAACTGGCTTATGGTACCGAGAAAGCAAAATCACTATTTCGAGATATGATGCAGCAGGCATCTTTCGACTTTGGATTCGAGACAGATGACCTTCCTCTGATGATAGAAGCAATTCCTTCTTCTTCAGACTCTATCACCTTAATCATAACAAAGGTGGAGGATCCGGAAGAACTTGATACACGTTTTTCCAAGTTTACACCTGCCGGAGATTCTGATACACCGAACAGCAATGTTCTTGAAAAGCTTCAGGGCGCAGATGAATTCTTTGATCTGCTTAACAAAGTGAAAGAAGTTGCTTCCGAAGCAAAAGATCCGGAACCTAAAGAAACAGTACCGACATTTCCGGTCCGCCTGTTCTCCTTCGACACGTTAGATTCCGTAATTGAGGCTTCCCGCCTGCTTGCTCCGTTCTATACAGGTGCAAATACATTATATAAGGACGAGGAGAATAATAATACCTTTATCCTTGCGCTGGCACCTGCTGATGGCGCAGATCAGGAATTTAATAAAGTATGTAATATGCTTTCGGAGTACAGTTCCCCTGAGAAGGGAGATTCTTCTGTTCTTGCATTTCTGGAGGAGCATTGCAAAATCATTGTTTCCGCAGACGCAATTCAGAAGTTATCCACAATTTAAACAACGAATAAAAAAGACGGCCTGAAGTGTGGGAATAACTTTTCCCACACTTCAGGCCGTCTTTTTCACTTGTTATCCACAAAAACTTTTAACGATACGAACAAAGAATGTGCCTTGCACATTCTTGCGCCTGCGGCGGTCGCTTGCGACATCTACATTGTACGCCGCAGTGCGCATCCTTAGCGGAGCGTTTTTTATATATTAGGAAAGCACTTTCCTAATATATAAAAAAGCTGCCATACTCTCTTTTTTGAGAGCACAACAGCTTCTTGTATATCTTTTCTCTTTATTATTTACCAGCGGCTGCCATTGCTGCATTGATCTTCTCTACAAGCAGATCTGCATCAATTCCATGAACCATAGCTGCTTCCTCAAGAGACTCCATCTGAGATGACGGGCATCCAAGACAATGCATACCAATCTCCATCAAAATCGGAGCTGACTCTGGAAATGTTACCAGAAGTTCGCCAATTGTTGTGCTTTTAGAAATTGCCATCACTGTTTCCTCCTTACATATTTCTATTTTCAATTAATTTCTGTCACCCTTGAACAGTAATTTTTATTATAATCCCTGATCTATGATTTAGCAACCTTATTTTCATTATCATTCCATGAAATTTTCTGAAATTTTCACACAACTTTTTCCGTTTATCACACTACTCAAAAGTCAATCAGTTTTCTTTTTTTTTTCGACAAATCGTCATTTTCATAACAATAACCAAAACGAATGTTCTTTTTATTTCCAAAAGTTATCCACACTATTCACATCTTTCTTTGTTGATAATGTGGATAACTTTCAGGAAATCTTTTATTTTTCCTCATTTTTTCGATTTTTCAATGTTGATAAGTTAAAAACTACTTTTTTTCATTTTTTTACTATTTTGAATATTCTTGTCATATTTTGTGCATTTTGACTATCCGTATATTTTTCTTGAAAAATATCGATTTTAGAATTTACAGTCAAATCTTTCATTTCCCATACATATTCTGGACAATGCATCGTTTTCTTTCTATTATTCTTTAATAAATCCGTCTGACAGCCACGATATTCGTATACGTCGCACTGCTGATGCCAATTCCCTGAGCTTCATTCATTGCATTTACGATCTGATCATTTCCTATATACAAACCAACATGTCCTTCATATAAGATAAGATCCCCTGGCTGTGCATCTTCATAACTCACTTCATATCCTGCACTTCGCTGTTCATAAGAAGTTCGTGGAAGGCTTATACCAAAATGTGCATACACGGACTGGACAAATCCTGAACAATCCGCCCCATCTGTTAAACTTGTACCGCCCCACACATATGGATTCCCAATAAACTGACAGGCATAATCAATAACTTCCTGCCCTGACGCAACTGACTGAGCCGCTGCTTCTGCAGCCTGGGCTTCTGCTTCCGCCTCCGCAGCCACAGCTTCTTCTGCTTCCATTCGTTTTTGTTCTTCCTCTTTTGTCTCCCCGTAAGAATAAGAACTTTCCTCTGTAACATAATCACCGCACACCCAGCCATTAACTTCACCGACCTGTATCGGATACCAGCCATCTACAGGATCTGCTGTCACAAGATATTCTTCTCCCTGACCGATCTGGGTTAATACGGTAGTATCTGTCCCATGTCCTTCTCTGACATTCAGACAATCTGCTGTGACTGTAACATTCTCATTTGTATACTCATCTGACCTCGAACGGGCTTCTTCTCCTGTGAACAATGTTTCCGTCGGAACATACCCCTCTGCATTTCCCGACCGGATCTTTGTCCATCCATCCAGATATTCCAACACAACTGCCGCTGAATCAGAATATAATTTTCCAACCCATTCACTGTTTTCATCTGCTTCGCTTCTAATATAGGTATAATCCCCCGTATTAGAAAACGCTATATTCAAATACTCTCCCTCTTCTGTCGGCACCAGATACAGATTGATATTGTTCTTTATTTCTGTCTGATATGATGCTTCCAAAATGTTTTCAATTCCTGTAACCGGAACCAGACTCTTCTCACTGTCATCAGTTTCTGCCGCCTGTGTTCTGACTACACTCCCCGGAATTATGATCATCCCTGCCATCATTGACATGATAAGCTTATGCTTCATCCGCATGTTACTCATATAAAACCTCCTTTATTTCAAGCCTTATCTTTTGTGGGAAGTTTTAATTGTTACATAATTGTTAATTTTTGTTACGCCGTAATTTTATCAATCAACCATAGATATGTCAACTGTTTTAATAGTTTTTTCATAATTATCACCCTCCACTATTTGTAATTATTCCCCTTTTTTATTAAGCTTAACATCCTTTTTATTAATTATTCTGTAACATTTTGTCAGAACAAATAGAAAAAACTTATTTTTTTCTATTGACAATTTTAAAAATATAAGTTATATTCTAATTACAGTAATCGTTACTGTTATTGATTCGATTTCAGAAAGAGGTGAATCTATGGCTGCAATTAAATATAGCCGACAGCGAGAAGCTATCAAGCATTATCTCGCTTCAACAAAAGAGCATCCCACTGCCGACACTGTTTATCTGCATGTTAAAGAGGATTTTCCTAATATCAGTCTTGGTACTGTTTACCGGAATTTGAATCTGCTGACAGATATCGGCGAAGCGATCAAGATCCCAACACCTGACGGCGGAGATCGATTTGACGGAAATGTTATTCCGCACAATCATTTTCTCTGTACAAGCTGTGGACGGTTACTGGATCTGGAACTGGATATGAAGAGTATTGAAGAAGTGAACCGGCTGGCCGGGGAGAATTTTGATGGAATCATCACTTCAAGTTCCACTTTGTTTTATGGGGAATGCAGTGACTGCATTAGAAAGTCTTAAGTTATAAAAAAAATTAATAAGAAAAAGGAGATTATCATTATGAAAAAATTTGTATGTACAGTATGTGGTTATGTTCACGAAGGAGATGCTGCACCGGCTGAATGTCCAGTCTGTCACGCACCAGCTTCTAAGTTCAAAGAGCAGGAAGGAGACAAAGTATGGGCTGCTGAGCACGTTGTAGGTGTTGCACAGGGTGTCAGCGAAGATATTCTTGCAGATCTTCGTGCAAACTTCGCAGGAGAGTGCTCTGAAGTAGGAATGTACCTTGCAATGGCAAGAGTTGCTCACAGAGAAGGATATCCGGAAATCGGACTTTACTGGGAAAAAGCTGCTTACGAAGAAGCAGAGCATGCTGCAAAATTCGCTGAACTTCTTGGTGAAGTTGTAACAGACAGTACAAAGAAAAACCTTGAGATGAGAGTTGATGCTGAGCACGGTGCTACAGAAGGTAAATTCGATCTTGCAAAGAGAGCGAAAGCTGCTAACCTGGATGCAATCCACGACACAGTACACGAGATGGCTCGCGATGAAGCAAGACACGGAAAAGCATTCGAAGGACTGCTTAAGAGATATTTCGGCTAAACAAACCTTATCAGCAGATGCGATTGCTTCTGCTGTGATAAACCTGCCCATCGGGAATGTAACATTTCCTGATGGGCAGTTTTTTTAATTTTCCTTCTCTTTTCTTTCATCTGATAATTTAACTTTTTTGCCGGCAATGAGTTCCTGTTTCTCTTTTCTCCCTAACTGCTTAATTGCATATTCCCGCTTCATTGCCTGTTCTTTTGTCTCAAATTCCTCATAATAAGCCAATTCAACTGGCCTGCGTGCCTTCGTATATTTCGCACCTTTCCCGGAATTGTGCGCCTCCACACGTTTTTCCAGATCATTTGTCCAGCCCGTGTATAACGTTCCGTCACTACATTTTAGCATATATGTATAATTCAAAAACTCACCTCTGCTATCTCCCGCATTACTCTTTCGATGCATGTTATTTACTATATCATGAATCCCTTATCCAAGACCAATACTATATTATCAGGAAAACTTTTCTTAAACTTTTTCCTGTATCCAATACAATATAGTATAGTATTGGTCCTGCACCCGTAATCAAACTTTTGATTCCTTCATTTTATCCAAACAAATACAACTTTACTCCATAAAATTCATTGGGTCAACCGGCGCCCCGTCTTTCATAATTTCAAAATATAAATTTGGTCCTTCGACACTATAATATTTCGTCGGTGAATTCAGTGTTCCCACTTCCTCTCCGGCTGCAATATAATCTCCAACTGCTGCCGCCACTTCATCCAGTTGGCCATAAACCGCAGTATACCCATTTCCCATATCAAGTGTCACGGTAGTTCCTGTCTGGGCAGTCTGTTCAATACTCTCTACAACTCCTGCTGCCGCTGCGTGGATTACTTCTCCCTGCGTTCCACCAATAATCAGTGCAGGATTATATTTATACTGCTCCAATGTTGGAAAATATACTGTATGATCCATACTAAAACTCAAAAGTGTTGCTCCGCTTGCCGGCCAGGCAAGTGTACTTTCCTGAGTAAACCACACATTCTGTGTATTTGAAGATGCCGTACTTTGAATTTCCTCTGTGGATGTATTTCCATTCTCCATACTGTTTTCATTCTCTTGCTGAACATCCTTTTGGGATTCCTGGTTTTCTGCATTATCCTCTTCTGAATCTGTGTCTGTAGGAAGAATATCATCTGTATTCGCCAATGTACTATCATCTTCTGTAAGCTGTTCTGCTGTTGTTTGCGCATCTTTGATCTGCCGCTCCATATCTTTTTTGTAATGATTGTATGTGTAGCTCCCAACCATTGTAATTACCGCAACAAAACAAAGTACTGCGCCAACTGCAGCTCCCTTTCCTTTCAAAAAGGCCGGTCTTTCATTTTTATTCATAATCATCACCTCTGGCTATAGCATTGCCTGAAATGATCGATCTTATTCATCTATGTGGTGTAGTTCTGTTCCTTCATAAAAATATTGCAGGATCTCTTCATAATTTTTCCCATCCTTTGCCATTTCCTGTGCAGTCCACTGACTCATTCCGAATCCGTGCCCTTTTCCAACCGTTGCAATCTTCAACCCGTGTGGACTTTCATAAAAAGAAAATGAACTCGAAGGAAGTTTCAGTGCATCACGGAACTGATCTCCTGTACATATCGTCTCTCCAATCCTCATTTTTCGGACATAACCGGAAGAATCCCATTCCTGAATTTCAAAATCTTCATATCCATAACCATTTTCCGCTTTTTTCTGTTCCTCTGCCACAAGGAATTCTCTACATCTCTTTTGTATCTCTTTATATTCTATCAAATGTACCTGAATTTCATCTTCTGCCGCCTTGTCAAGCGGACATTCTTTTGCTGTGATGTACGGATAATCTGCATTCCCAAGTACCTCCTGCACGTCTCTGGTCTTTCCATTACTGGATTGATGAAACGGTGCCCATGCAAAGGTCTCATGATACCACAATACAATTCCTTTTGTTTCCTGTGCTGCCTGTTGACATTTTTTCAAATTCTCTTCGTATTTTGGCCCCCACTTTTTCTTCATCTGAGTCTGCGTCAGACATTTATCCAAAATAGTTTGCTTTTCTTTCTCTGTTCTGTACAACTCTGTACGTAGAACAACCGCCTGTGCCTTCAATGCTTCTATTTCATATCCTCCATCTGTTTCTCCTGCGAGTATTCCTGCGAGATACACAGATGCATTATCGCTGTCAGCTCCCTGCACCGCATTCTTTCCGTTTATAAAAACAGAAATGATGTAAGGAAGTAAAAACAGTATGATAAGAAATGCAAAAAATAACTTTATTTTATTTCTAATTGTATCACGCATAAAAACAGCCCTCCATACTCTATTGTATGGAAGGCTGTCCTATTTTAGAACTTATCTGGTTTCATTCTCCGTGTAATTGCTTATTCGAAAAGGTCCTGTCCTGATGGAACTTCAACCTTCTCCAGATGCCAGATATCACGAACATACTCTTCGATTGTTCTGTCAGATGTGAACTTACCGCTGCATGCTGTGTTCATCATTGCCATCTTAGACCATCTCTGCTGATCTCTATAAGCTTCTTCTACTCTCTTCTGTGCATCTGCATAAGAACGGAAGTCTTTCAGAATGAAGTAAGTATCTGCTTTGTCTGTACACTGTGTATTCAGCAGTGAGTTATACAGATTGATATACATGTTGTGATCGCCGTTAGAATATGTTCCATCCATCAGCTGATCTACGACACGTTTGATCTCCCAATCATTAAAGTAAACATCTGTTGGGTTGTAACCGCCATTGTTCTCGTAATTGATTACTTCCTGTGAACTCAGACCGAAGATAAATGCATTCTCTTCTCCGACTTCATGAACGATCTCTACATTTGCTCCGTCCATTGTTCCGAGTGTCGGTGCACCGTTCAACATGAACTTCATGTTACCTGTACCGGATGCCTCTTTGGAAGCTGTTGAAATCTGTTCGCTGACATCTGCCGCTGCGAAAAGAATCTCTGCATTGGATACTCTGTAGTCTTCGATAAATACAACTTTCAGCTTTCCGTTGATGCTTCTGTCGTTATTTACAACATCTGCTACGGAGTTGATCAGTTTGATTGTCTCTTTCGCACGAAGGTATCCTGCTGCTGCCTTTGCTCCGAAGATAAATGTTCTTGGGTAGAAGGACATCTCCGGATGCTCTTTGATCTGATTGTACAGATACATGATATGCAGGATATTTAACAGCTGACGTTTGTACTCATGCAGACGTTTTACCTGAATGTCAAAGATAGAGCGAGGATCTACATCGATTCCGTTATGCTCTTTGATATATTTCGCAAGGCGAACTTTATTCTGGTATTTAATTTCCATAAATTCACGTCTTGCGTCTTCGTCTTCAACAAGTGGTTTCAGCTTTGCAATCTGAGACAGATCTGTGATCCATCCATCACCGATCTTATCTGTGATCCAATCCGCAAGAAGTGGGTTTCCATGTGCGAGGAAACGTCTCTGTGTGATTCCGTTTGTCTTATTGTTGAATTTCTCAGGCATCATCTGATAGAAATCTTTCAGTTCCTGTTTCTCAAGGATCTCTGTATGAAGCTGTGCAACACCATTTACAGAGAATCCTGCAACGATTGCCATGTTAGCCATACGAACCTGTCCGTTCATAAGGATTGCCATTTTGCGGACTTTCTCTTCATTTCCCGGATACATTTCGCGAACCTTAATCAGGAAACGACGATCGATCTCCTGTACAATCTGGTAAATACGTGGAAGCAGTTTAGAGAACAGGTCGATTGGCCATTTCTCAAGTGCCTCTGCCATGATTGTATGGTTTGTATAAGCACAAGTCTTACTTGTAACTTCCCATGCATCCTCCCAGCTTAATCCTTCTACGTCGATGAGGAGACGCATTAATTCTGGAACTGCAACTGTCGGGTGAGTATCGTTCATCTGGATAACAACCTTCTCATGCAGTTTTCTGATATCACCATGTTTTTTCTTATACTTCTCGATCAGAGCCTGAAGACTTGCAGAAATAAAGAAATACTGCTGTTTCAGACGAAGCTCTTTTCCTGAGTAATGGTTATCGTTCGGATAGAGAACATCAACGATCAGTTTTGCAAGGTTTTCCTGCTCTACTGCTTTGTGATAATTTCCTCTGTCAAATTCATCAAGTTTAAAGTCTGTGATCGGTTTTGCATCCCATACACGCAGTGTATTTACTACGTGATTGCCATATCCAACGATTGGCATATCATACGGAACTGCCATGACAGACTCATAGTTTTCCTGGATAAATTTATCTTTTCCTGTAACAGGATCTTTCTCGAAACGGATATTTCCGCCAAAACGTACTTCTTTTGCGTACTCTTCACGGCGAATCTCAAACGGATTTCCTTCTTTCAGCCAGTTGTCCGGAACCTCTACCTGATATCCATCTTTGATTTTCTGTTTGAACATTCCGTAACGATAACGGATTCCACATCCATATGCCGGGTAATTCAGTGTAGCGAGAGAATCAAGGAAACATGCTGCAAGACGTCCAAGACCTCCATTACCAAGAGCCGCATCCGGCTCCTGGTCTTCAATCACGTTCAGATCAATATTCATCTCTTCCAGTGCTTCTTTTACTTCTTTATATGCTGTCATATTGATGAGGTTGTTGCCAAGTGCACGTCCCATAAGGAACTCCATTGACATATAGTATACTGTCTTAGCGTCTGTCTCATCATATCTTTTTTGTGTCTCAATCCAATCATCGATAATCACATCTTTGACTGCATAGGATACTGCCTGGAATAACTGCTGCGGCGTAGCCTCATCGATTGTCTTTCTGTAAAGTGTCTTAACGTTATCCTTTACTGCCGCTTTAAACGCTTTTTTCTCGAATCTTTTACTGAACATGTTTATTACTCTCCTTTTTTCTCAACACCCATTGTAACTGCTTCGCCGTTGATCTTCCATTCTTTCACGTAACCATCCGGCTGTGCTTTTACAACTTCATCAGCAAGTACCTCACCTGCGATCAGTGTGTTGTTCTTTTCGAAGACAGCTTCTGCCTTTTCACTACCCTCGTATGTAACTTTGATTCTGTCCATAACTTCGAAATCAGCTTCTTTTCTCATTGTCTGGATCTTGCTGATGATCTCACGTACAAATCCCTCTTCCAGCAGCTCTGGTGACAGGTTTGTATCGAGAACAACTGTGATTCCGTTGTCATTTACAGATTCATATCCTTCAATCTGTGCTGTATCAATCAGAAGATCTTCCTTGAAGAGTTCAATCTCCTGTCCGTTTACATCCAGTTTGAGTGCACCTGTAGCGTTGAGCTCATCCATTGCTGCATTTCCATCGATGTCGTTAAGCGCCGCTTTGATACCACCTAACATCTTACCATATTTCGGTCCGACTGTCTTTAATTGTGGTTTAAAACTATAAGAAGTAAAGTCTCTTACATCATCTGTGAATTTAACATTTTTAACATTCAGCTCGTCTGCAACGATCTCCTGATAGAATTCCGGAAGATCAAAATCTGCTTTCACAAACATCTTTCCGATTGGCTGACGGTTCTTGATGTTGGATGCATTACGGCATGCACGTCCCATAACAACAAGGTCAAGAACATGTTCCATGTTATTTTCAAGTTCTTTATCAATCTGTTCTTCATGAACTTCCGGGAAGTCACAAAGGTGAATACTTTCCGGAGCATCCTTATCAATGCTGCGAACCAGGTTCTGATAAATCTCTTCTGTCATGAACGGGATCATCGGAGCTGCTGCCTTAGATACTGTAACAAGAGCTGTGTACAGAGTCATGTAAGCATTGATCTTATCCTGCTCCATTCCCTTTGCCCAGAAACGTTCACGGCTTCTTCTTACATACCAGTTACTCAGATCATCTACGAAATCCTGAAGCACACGTGCTGCCTCTGGGATTCTGTAATTGCCAAGATTATAATCTACATCTTTTACCATTGTGTTCATCTTGGAGAGGATCCACTTATCCATAACCAGAAGTTTATCGTATTCCAAAGTATATTTTGTTGCATCAAAATTATCAATGTTCGCATAAAGCACGAAGAATGCATAAGTATTCCAAAGTGTTCCCATGAACTTACGCTGTCCTTCCTGAACAGCCTTTCCGTGGAAACGGTTCGGCAGCCACGGAGCACTGTTGATGTAGAAATACCAGCGGATCGCATCTGCTCCGTATTTCTCAAGTGCATCAAACGGATCGACCGCATTTCCTTTAGACTTACTCATCTTCTGTCCGTTCTCATCCTGAACATGTCCAAGAACGATAACGTTCTTATATGGAGCCTTGTTGAACAGCAGTGTTGAGATTGCAAGCAGAGAATAGAACCATCCTCTTGTCTGGTCTACCGCCTCGGAAATGAAGTCTGCCGGGAACTGTCTCTCAAATAAGTCTTTATTTTCAAATGGATAATGATGCTGTGCAAATGGCATGGATCCACTGTCGAACCAGCAGTCAATAACTTCCGGTACTCTGTGCATCTCTTTCCCACACTCCGGACACTTGATTGTTACAGCGTCGATGTATGGGCGGTGAAGCTCGATATCATCCGGACAGTTATCAGACATTGATTTCAGTTCTTCAATGCTTCCGATAGAGTGCATATGTCCACACTCGCACTGCCAGATATTCAGTGGTGTTCCCCAGTAACGGTTACGGCTGATTCCCCAGTCCTGAACGTTCTCGATCCAGTCACCGAAACGTCCTTTACCGATGCTTTCCGGAATCCAGTTAATTGTATTATTATTTCTGATCAGATCTTCGCGAACTGCTGTCATCTTAATGAACCAGGACTCACGAGCATAGTAGATCAGCGGAGTATCACATCTCCAGCAGTGAGGATAGCTATGCTCGAACTTCGGTGCATCGTAGAGAAGTCCTCTTGCATCCAGATCCTTTAATACTTCCGGATCAGCTTTCTTTACAAACAGACCGGCGAACGGTGTGGATTCTGCCATCTCACCCTTTTCGTCTACAAGCTGTACGAATGGAAGTTCATATTTTCTTCCTACGTTCGCATCATCTTCACCAAATGCAGGTGCGATATGAACAACTCCTGTACCATCTGTAAGAGTTACATATTCATCACATACAACATAAAATGCTTTCTTGCGCTGTTTTGCAGCCTCGTCTGCTGCACACTGATACAGCGGCTCATATTCTTTTCCTTCCAGATCAGTTCCCTTATAAGTCTCAAGAATTTCGTAAGCATCTTTGCCTTCTTCTGCAAGTCTTCCAAGAACTGTATCAAGCAGTGCACATGCCATATAATATACATGTCCGTCTGCTGCCTTAACCTTTGCGTAATCTTCTTTCGGATTTACACAAAGTGCAAGGTTGGATGGAAGTGTCCAAGGTGTTGTTGTCCATGCAAGAATATATGCATCTTCATCTTTTACTTTAAAACGAACGATTGCTGAACGCTCCTTGACATCCTTGTATCCCTGTGCAACTTCCTGTGCGGAAAGCGGTGTTCCACAACGCGGGCAGTAAGGAACGATCTTAAATCCTTTGTAAAGGAGTCCCTTATCCCAGATCTGCTTCAGAGCCCACCATTCAGACTCGATAAAATTGTTATCATATGTTACATATGGGTGCTCCATGTCAGCCCAGAATCCAACTGTACCTGAGAAATCCTCCCACATTCCTTTGTATTTCCATACACTCTCTTTACATTTCTTGATAAATGGTTCAAGACCATATTTCTCAATCTGATCTTTTCCATCAAGACCAAGAAGCTTCTCAACTTCAAGCTCTACCGGAAGGCCATGTGTATCCCATCCGGCCTTTCTTGGAACCATATACCCTTTCATTGTACGGTATCTTGGGATCATATCCTTGATAACACGAGTTAAAACGTGTCCGATATGCGGTTTACCATTTGCTGTCGGAGGTCCATCATAGAAAATATAATCCGGGCACCCTTCTTTTTCATCCATACTTTTCTGGAAGATTTCATTATCATCCCAGAACTTTTCAACTTCTTTTTCACGGCTGACAAAATTCATGTCAGTTGAAACTTTCTTATACATGTTCTTATCCTTTCCTGAGTTTATTTTATGATTCTTAAAAAAAGAAAGGCTTCCGTCCTGTAATAGGACGAAAGCCTGAACTTCTCTCGTTAAACCACCTGTTACATCATACTTAGGTCTGATTTCTGACCTGCATATGGTATCCTTTAACGCCGGACACGCGTCAGTCCTTACTCTCCATTTCTACATCTGTTTCAGGAACTGCTGCTCTGGAGTGATCTTCAAAAATCTCTTACTTGCACCGGACTCCCACCATCTCCGGCTCGCTGTAACGTTCGGATAAATCCTACTGTCTCCGTCATCGCTTTATCTGTGAACTTCTACACACGGCTTATTATAAAGAGATTCTTGCCTCTAGTCAAGGTTTATTATGATAAAAAAAGTGCGAAAAAACGTTGTTTTCAGCGTTCTTTCGCAAATTTCTGTTTTCTTATCTGCGGCGTTTCTTCTTTCTTTTCACATTACCACTCTTTGCATTTCTTCTTTTTCCTTTTTTTCTTCTGCGACGTCTTATCTGCTTCCGGTAATTCGCAAGTACAACAATGATGATCAATAAAATCACAACTGCAATTACAACTCCGATCACAATTTTCATAAACTTTGAAATCCCGGTTACGACAGTTGAAGTTGTCTTATCTTTCTTTTTTCCCAAAACAGCTGCACTGCTTTCCTCTGTTTTTTCTATCGCAGCTTTCACACTGCCTACTTCCTGCCCTTTATAAGTAAATGTTACTGTTCCGGATCCATCCTTGTTGCTGTCTTCCTTCACTTCTGCTTTCACATCAGAAAATTGTGCACTCTTCGGAAGTACGATATAAGCATCTTCATCTTCATAAGACTTCACACCTTCCGGAAGCTTCTGATCCTTCAAAGATATTTTCGAAAAATTACTGTAAGCATAATCAAACATCGCACGAGTATCTATATAAGCATCATTTCCAAAATCATAAAGTACAACCGCAACAAGCTGCATATCTCCGTTATCTGCCATTGTCACAAGCGTTGTTCTTGCCTGATCTGTGTAGCCGGTCTTACCGCCCTTGCAGTATTCATAATAATTATCATTCTGTGGCCAGAGCATCTTGTGCTTCTGCTGAAAAGTACGTTCTTCATTCACCAGATTCGTTACCGGAATCGTATGGCTTAACGATTGGGAAATTGTCCGGAACGCTTTCTTCTGATAAACTGCTGCACCAATTCTTGCCATATCATGCGCCGTTGTATAATGTTGTTCATCATGAAGTCCGTTCGCATTCGTCCAGTGTGAACCTGTACATCCAAGTTTTTCTGACTCATCATTCATCGCCTGAATAAATGTGTCATAACCTCCGCCCATCTTCTTGCCAACACTCTCAGCTACTGCATAAGAGACCTCATTTGCCGATGCCAGCAGAACGGCATAGAGCGCATCTTCCATACTGATCTGCTCCCCCGGCGTCATGCCGATATGGGCATCGCCATATTCCAGAAAGGAGATGCTGTCCTGGGAAAATTCTACCGTATCTGTAAGCTCTGCATTGTCCAACGCAACCAATGTTGTCAAAAGTTTCGTAATACTCGCCGGATAATGCTTCTTTTCAATCTGCTTGCTATATAAAACCGCCCCACTATTCATATCCATAACGATTGCGGAATCCGCATAAGTTGCCGGTCCCTGTGGCCAGTTCTCCACACTGTTTGAATCTGGTGCGATCGCATAACAGTTCTGACGCTGTGTCTCCCTGTCTTCTTCCTCTGTCTGAGTTGAATCTGTTGTGGCTGCCGCCGTTTCTTCCTCAGCAAATGTCTGTACTGACGGCATCAATATCATAGATGCCGCCAGGAAAAGAGACAGACAGCGCTTTCCGTATTTCTTAAAATTTATCATAAAGGAAATCCTCCGGTTGTTTGAATTCATAACGCAAAAATCCCCACAGACCTTTCATCTGTGGGGAATCTGTAGTTTTATTATAAGTCGCAACAACTTTTTTTTCAATCATAATTTATCACTTTTAAAATCACTAATTCTACCAAGAATTTTTCAACTACTCTATGTAAAATTTCGTCCTGTACTCTACTAGCTTTGCAAATAAAATTTCAAGAATGATAAACATCAATGTCATAGACTCAAAATTGGTCTCCTCCAATACAGTGACTTCCTCTATATTTACAAACAAATTTTTGGTGCTCATTCTGGCCAGTGTATTATTCCCATATCGAGTCAAAGAGATTGTTGTCACACCTTTGCTGTTCGCCTGAATCATAATATTACGTATAAAATCACTTTCTCCTGATTTTGATACAACAAAAAAGATATCATCCGGCTTCATCAGTTTTACAACTTTGCGCACTTCACCCTCCGCCGGAATATCATTAACCAGAATATTCAACGACAACATCATTCTCTGAAATTCCCGGCAGACTGATTTCTGCAGACTCCCCGTCCCATACATAAAAATTCTTTTCGCATTATATAAAATCTGACAGATATCATCGTAGTTCTGTGACTGGAAATGATGTATGGCCTTGATATTGCTGTCACATATCAAGGATACCAAATTACGTGACACAGGCACTTCGTCTTCTTCCAGTTCAAAGCGCAGACAGGCTTTTAATTCACTATAGCCGGATAAGCCAATCTTCTGTGCAAAACGCATGACCGTACTCCGAGATACATTGCATAACTGTGCGAGTGCTTCAATCGTCATGTTCAGACATTGTTCTTTATTTTGAGTAATATACCGCCAGATAATAAGATCATTTGGATTCAATTCATCATAATGTCTGCTGACTAACGCCTCTAATTTCATGCCATCACCTCATTTTCTCGATTATTTATTATTTCTATACTATCACAATCTTCTTATTTATTCCACAATTCTTCCCTGCTCCTTCCTGCTTAACACAAGAAAAAAACTGCTGCGCTACTGCACACCAGTTTTTTCTTTAGACGCAATCGTATTTCTACTATGTCTTTTATTTTATTATGAAAGTTCCGGCCAGTATTCTTTGTTTGCCTCAATCAGCTCATCCAGAATCTTCTTTGCAATCTTTGCACTTGGTACCGTCTTACTTAACGTAAGTGCCTGCCACAACTTCAGATAGGAATGTTCCATCCACGCATCTACCGTAAGTTTCTCAACCGCTACCTGCTGCTCCATAAGTCCCTTCTGGAACTCTGGAATCTTTCCTACTGCCAGTGGCTCCGGTCCGTTACTTCCAACAAGACATGGAATCTCAACCATTGCTTCCGGATCAAAATTGGAAATTGCTCCGTTGTTTGGTACAATCAGAAGCATTCTTTCTTTTGTATTAAATGCAAGTGCGCATGCCAGATCGACAATAAATGTTGCATGTGCTCCGACTGCAAAAGTATATCCTTCCGCACTACCTTTTTCGATAATGCCTTTCGCCGTATCAAATACTTCTTTCTCACGAGAATCCATTACTTCGTTTGCTCTCGTATATTCTTTGTTTGAATGCTCTACAACTTCATCCTGAAGCAGATAATATTTAAGGTACGTGTTCGGTACTGTCTCTGGATCCAATGCGTAAACATCTTTTGCCATCAGATAAGTATCTTTCCAGCTCTGGGCACGGTGCTGATAATCTTCCGTCTCCTTCGCATATCCTTTTTCTTTCACAAATGCCTTCAGTTCAGGCATCAGATCCTTTCCTGCTTTATCTGTAATGCTTGTCCACCATCCAAAATGGTTTAATCCATAATATTTTACTATCATTTCTTTTCTTGATTCCAGATTTAGGATATTTGCCATAATATTTTCCAGTGCAACTGGCATATCACAGATATTGATAATTCTTGAATTCGGACGGAGTCTTCTTGTCGCTTCTGCCACAATCGCTGCCGGATTGGAATAGTTCAGCATCCATGCATCTGGAGAATATTTCTCCATATAATCAAGAATCTCCAGAACACCTGCAATGGATCTCATTCCATATGCGATTCCTCCTGGTCCGCAAGTCTCCTGTCCAACAACATCATATTTCAGCGGAATCTTTTCATCCAGTTCACGCATCGCATAAAGTCCGACTCTGATATGTGCAAATACAAAATCAATGTTCGTAAATGCCTCTTCCGGATCTGTTGTATAAGAAAACTTAATCTCCGGATGCTGCTCTTTCATCATAATTTCCATTGCTTTTCCGATTGGCTCCTGACGAGACGCAAGATTGTCATATAATTTAATTTCTTCTACCGGGAATCGATAAGACTCCTCTGCAAGCATTAATACAATTCCTGGTGTATAAGTACTTCCGCCTCCGGCGATTGTAATGTTAAATTTTTTCATTATATTTTCCTCTTTTTTCTATTATTTCTACAGTAATTTTTCAAATTCTTCTCTTACGTTGGGAACACTCAGACCAACAATAACCTGAAGCGCTGTTCCATTTCTCACAACACCATGCGCGCCATTTTCTTTGAAATATGCATCCGGCAGTACCTTATCAACATCCTTCACCGATACACGAAGACGGGTAGCACAGTTTGTTACATCGATGATATTTTCTTTTCCGCCAAGACCTTCCATATAAACTTCTGCTGCTATCTGATATTTGTTGTCTGAACTATTTTCTTTCTTTGCTTTGTATTCTTTCTTTGTATACAGTTTACTTTCTTCATCATCTGCTTCTCTTCCCGGTGTCTTCAGATTCATCTTAAGAATCAATGCACGGAACAGTACAAAATAGATGGCTGAGAAAATCAATCCAATCACAATCTGAAGTACATAGCTTCCACCATGTGTGCTCCAAAGAGGTACCCAGTTCAGAGACGCATTCTGGATCAGTCCCAAACTGAAATCTCCACTGATTCCACATGCAAATGTGATTGCTGACATCAATCCTGCAAGCACTGCATGACACAGATACAAAACAGGAGCGATAAAAAGAAATGTAAATTCCAGTGGCTCTGTAATTCCTGTGAACATTGCTGTAATCAATACCGGAATTAAAAGTGCAAGTACTTTCTTTTTCTTATTTGGTTTTGCTGTCACATAGATTGCTCCGCTGATTCCGAGTGGTGCAAACATCTTACTCATACCTGTAAGAGCGAATCCTCCTGCCGGGAACATTGCTGCAAGAGAACCTTTCATAGAAGCGAATTCTGAAAGATGCGCAACCCAGTATGCCTTGATTCCACCGTCAACAATTGCTGAATCATATAAAAATGGAGCGTAAATGAAATGATGAAGTCCAAACGGAATCATCAATCTTTCAAGGAATGTATACATCCCTACTCCGAAGACTCCTGTGCTTGCAAGAAAGCTCTGCACACTGGCAATTCCATCCTGTACATGTGGCCAGATCAGGCATGCAAGAACAGAAACAGGAATCATAACAAAGAATCCAATTAGTACAACCATTGGAGAACCTTTGAATGTCTCAACATATTTCGGCACTTCCATGTCAAAAAACTTATTATGAAGATAAACTGCAATTCCTGCAATGATCAGTGCTCCAACAATTCCCATATCCAATGTTCTTACACTGGCAATTGTTGCAAGTCCGCTTGTTCTTTCTACAGATTCAAAATCAACACCAAAAACCGGCCCCCAGTACTGCAAAATAGAACTTGTCAGATAAAGAAAGGTAGCATAGATTACAAATATCTCAAGACATGCTCTTGCCTGCTGTTTCTTTGCAAGTGATACCGGAAGACCAATTGCAAATATCAATGGCATCTGTTTAAATACCGTGTTTGCTCCATTATAAATGATATCCCAGACCTTGTACCAGGTAGTCTCAGGATCTGCCAAAGATCCAAATACCAGATTATTCTTAAATAAAGTTGCGAAACCTACAATAATTCCAAAGACTGCAAAAAATAACACCGGCGTGAACATCGCTCCACCAAAGCGCTGTACTTTTTGCATCAAAGTACTTTTCTTTTCACTCATATCCTCATTCCTCCTACGTAACTTGTTTACAACTGTTTACAAATTCTCTGTCATCAACAGTGTTTTTTCATTCATGAATTACTCTGTACATATAATACATACACTCTGGCGTTTCAACAATACTTTTTGTACATTATGCCCCCCTTCACAGCGTTAGATCTCTTTCACATTTTCTGTGACATTTCACATTTCCAATCCTGCTGATTCAAAAAAGAGGGCGCGGATTCATCATTTGATATGTGGTGATATCAACGAATAAATCCACGCCCTCTTTTTCATTCATTTTTTTCTCTATTGAATCTCATACATCATAATCTGCGCCTCTTCTGCCTCTACCAGAAGACTGTCTGCCTTTGGATAAAATCGTGTGGAAAATACAGCTTCTCCATCATTCACAAACACTTCCACGGAAGAATGATCTACCAAGATTTCTACATCTGTAACAGAATCCAATGCAATATAACGCATTCCTCTTCCGGCAGATACTGAATTCTTATCCTGGCTTGTAAAATGCATCTCGAATCTTCCATTTTTGTACTCAAGAATCAATTCTTCATCAATCACTGTCCTGAATTCATTGTTCTGAATGCCCGAGATATTCACATCATAGACTTTATATCCATCTTTTTTCAACATTCCGGCTGACTTATCCACAAGAGTTTTCTTCTTTTGCAATTCTCTGACCGGTCTCTGACAAACTTTGCCATCTTCTACAAATACTTCTCTCGGAAAAGTGAAGCAGTGCTGCCACCCTTCTGCGATCGTCGGATTGGTATATTCTTCACAATCCGGCATTCCCATCCAACTGATATGGATTCTTCTGCCATCTTCTGTCTCAAAGCTTTGTGGGGCATAGTAATCAAATCCATAGTCCCAAAGCTGATACTCGGAGAGTTTATAGTCTTCCAGAATATCCCCATCTACTAGGAAGTATCCGGACTGATAAACATTTCTGTCGTCCCAGATACCACCCTCAAGTCCCTGCACAGACGCCGAGAGAATTTTTGTTCCGTCTACCTCAAAATAATCCGGACATTCCCACATGTATCCGAATGGTTCTTCTGATTCCACGCGGCTTCTGAAATTCCAGTTGATTTTATCTTTTGACTCAAAGATCAATGCCTGTCCGACATCTTCTTTTGTACGCGCACCCTGAATCATGTAGTAAGTATCTCCTTCTTTCCATATCTTCGGGTCACGCACATGGCAGGTCAGATCTGACGGATAATCAACATTTCTCATTAGTTCTTTCTTCGGACCGAATGTCTTTCCATCCTCACTGACAACAAGAACCGTATTTGACTCGCGTCCTGTGTTGATATAGTCAAAATCTCCGTCTTCCAACTTTACATTACCTGTATAGTAAACATACATTTTGTCATCTTCGATAAATGCTGATCCGGAGTATACACCATGACAATCAAATGGCTGATCCGGATATAACTTTACTCCCTGGTATTCCCAGTCGATCATATCTTTGCTTGTATAGTGCCCCCACATCTTTACGCCGCCTTCGGCATTAAATGGAGAATACTGAAAAAATGCATGATAGATCCCATTCAACTGGCACAATCCGTTCGGATCATTGAGCCAGCCAACAGGAGGCATCAGATGCAGCTTCTCACGATAATCCGCTCCTTCTTTCTGCTCTTTTTCTTTCATCATCTCTTCCGTCATATCTACCAGTTTGATCAGATCCCTTGTTAATGCATTCATGCTCTTGTCTCCCTTTTTCCATTTACAGCCGTTCTATTCTGCAAGAATTCTTCTTTGAATAAAACGGCTGTATCTTTTTAATCACTGTTCAATTTATTTCTCAATCTTCATTGCGAGATCAGCTGTTGTAACTGTTCCCGCTGCTGTCTTCTCTACTTTGCTGAAGTCATCTGCATTCGTCAGTATCATCATCGTAGTTGCCGGATGTCCTGCTGCTTTGATAGCATCCAGATCTGCTTCGATCAGCACATCGCCCTTACGAACTTTTGCTCCGTCTGCTACTTTCTTTACAAATCCTTTTCCATCCATGGAAACTGTATCAATTCCAATGTGGATCAGAAGCTCTGCTCCTGCTTCCGTTGCGATGCATACTGCATGCCCTGTATCGAAGATATTCATTACTTCACCGTCACATGGTGCTACAATCTTTCCATCTGTTGGCTCAACTGCAACAGTTGTTCCAAGCATCTCTGATGCAAATGTCTCATCTGCTACTTCTGCTGTCGCAACAACATTTCCGTTTACCGGGCTTGTAATTTCTTCTGCTGAAACATTTTCTGCTTCTACTACATTCTCTGTCTCTTCTGTTTTCTCAACTGTTGTCTCTGTTGCGGCTGTCTTAACTACCGGCTCTTTATCTTTGTAAATCATGAAGGAGATCACAAATGCTACTCCTACTGAAATTGCCATCTCGATAATGTACTGAAGCGGCTGATTCAGGCAAAGCAGAATACCGAAGATACCTGTTACTCCTGTTCCCTTTGCTCCAAGATGTACAAGTGATGCATACAGAGCTCCACATCCTCCACCAATACATCCTGCGATAAATGGTTTGAAGAATCTTAAGTTTACACCAAAGATTGCCGGCTCTGTGATTCCCATAAATGCACTAAGTGATGACGGGAGTGCAAGGGATTTAACTTTCTGATCTTTTGATTTAATTCCAACTGCTAATGCTGCCGCACCCTGTGCTACATTTGCTGCACTTGCAAGTGGAAGCCAATAAGTTACTCCATATTTTGCCAACTGACCGATGTCAATGGCTGTGTACATCTGATGAATACCTGTTACTACTGTCGGTGCATACAAACCTCCCATGATCAGACTTCCAAGTCCGAGCGGAAGTGTCAGCATCCACTGGATTGCTCCAAGGATCGCATTCTCACCCCATACAAAGATTGGTCCTACAATGGAAAGTGTAAGATATCCTGTCACGAATACGCTGACAAGTGGTGTTACAAACAGGTCAAGTGCTGCCGGAACTACCTTGTGCAGCTTCTTTTCTAATACAGAAAGGATCCATACTGCAATAATAACCGGGATTACATGTCCCTGGTATCCAACCATGTCGATGTGATACAGTCCGAAGAATACGCTCTGTGTCTGCTGTACTCCTTCCGTTGCAACCGTATAAGCGTTCTGTAATGACGGATGAATCATGATCATACCGATAACAGCTCCAAGATACTGGTTTGCACCAAATGCTTTCGCAGCTGAAAATGCAATCAGGATCTGCAGGAATGTATAAGCGATATTACTGAACAGATTCGCAAATACATAAATAGAACTATTTGTATTGATTGTTAAAAATCCATTTGCATTCATAAAATCCAGTGCATTCATGATTCCCATCAGGAAACCACTTGCTACGATGGCCGGAATGATAGGTACGAAAATATCACCTAACAGCTTGATGGCCTTCATAAACCAATTCTGCTTCTCTGCCGCTGCTTCCTTTGCCTCAGCTTTTGTGCTTGCTGTAATACCTGCGATCGCGATAAATTCATCAAACACTTTATTCACTGTTCCTGTTCCAAGAATAATCTGAAGCTGTCCAGATGCCTCAAATACTCCCTTTACTCCGTCCACATTCTCTATTGCCTCTTTATCAGCCTTACTATTATCTGCGATAACAAGACGAAGACGCGTTGCGCAGTGCGCTGCGGATACAATATTCTTACTTCCACCTACATATCCCAGAATCTCCTGGGCTGTTTTCCTGTAATCCATGATTACGCTCCCTTCCTTCTCTATTTTATGTGTAATCGTTTTCACATTTTGTGATTTTATATTAAATAAAAAAATGCCATTTGTAAAGATGGCATTTTTACTGATTCTGATCCTTCTTTTTTGTTCAACTTGCACTATACTCTTAGTTACATTCATTCAAACCTATTCACGATCTGGAATCCCAGCTTCATATGCACCGGCACCGGATTTTTCTCTTCAATCTGTTCAAGTAAGAGCTCTGCCCCCTTGATTCCACTCGTTTTATACCCAAAATGAACCGTTGGAATACCGCCTGTCACAGCCCTTAACATCTGATTATCACCAAATCCTGTGACACAGATACCAGACTGTTCCAAAATGTGTAGCATCCTTGCACCAGAATTCTGAACCGACTCCGGAACCGCCTTTTTACTCTGTGCGATCAATGCCTCGATTGCTCCCGCTGCAATCGTATCTGTTGCGCATGATATGATATCGATTTCATTTTCTTTACTCAACAAATCCGCTACTGCTTCATATCCGCCTCTCATTGTAAATTCTGATTCGCGTCTGTACCGATGGTCATCGAAAGTAATCCCGGCTTCCTGAAGTCCCTTGCGGAACCCGTCTTCTCTGGCAGCACCTGCCGCCTTATCTTCACGAGTAACACCAATATATGCAATCTTGCAATCTTCAGGTCTTCCACCATTCCGCTTCAGTGCTTTCAACGCAACTTCTTGTCCCATTGCTCTTCCCGCACCAAAATCATCATGATAGATACAGCTTGCCATTTCCGTCTCCTGTCCCACAACCACAACCGGAACCTTTGATTCTTTTAAAAATCTCCGATGCTCGTCTGTAAGCACTGTACCGATCAGTACAATTCCATCTACCGGATAACTTTCAAAGATTCTCAAATAAATCAGCTCATTCTTTGGCTGATTATCCGTACTTGCAAGAAGCATCTGGTACCCTCTTGCCGAAAGAACCTGTTCAATTCCCGCTGTAATCCGGCTGATTGATTCTGAATTGATCTTCGGAGCCACCACACCGACCAGATGTGCACGTCCGGTTCTTAGGATTCTTGCCTGAGTAGACGGCTGATATCCCGTCTTCTCAATCACTTTACGGATCTGTTCCTTTTTCTGTTCACTCACATATCCGCCATTCAAATATCTTGATACTGCTGCGCTGGACACCCCGGCCATCTGTGCAATCTCTTTTATCGTCATTGTATACTGCCTGCCTTTATTTCCCTGATTTTCGAAATTATCCAGATCCATTTCCGCTCTTTTTCTAACTTTGACTTGAATCTGAATGACATTCACATTTTAACATTCAACAGACAAATATGCAACGGCGTTGCGCTACATCATTCTTGATCTATCTGTCCACATCATATAGAAATCCATAAAGTATTACTCTTCCATTCGTCTGATCGTTGGAACAAGTAGATAAGCCAATGATCCTGTCCCGCCCCTCCTTTCCTTTTTTCTCAGGAAGACGATACTGCACCGCATGTGCCTTTATATATTCCATCAATTCTTCCAGATTCTCTTTCTTATAATCTTGTGGATTATAAATAACTTCATCATACGCATCCGTCTCCACACAGGCGAACCACTGGATTTTTTCTAACTGTTCATTTAAATATAGCGTACCTGTTTTGTGCGATTCAAAATATTCCTTTTCTTTATAATTCATCACATCCCCAAACATTGCGCCATTATCCATATGGTGACCATATAACAAACTGTAACTGTCAATAAATTTTCTGTCATTTCTGCTATCCAGAAAAATACTTCCTGAAAGAGCAAATTCTCCATAAATATCCTGGTTGATATATTCCAGATTTGTTTCTCCCTGCACAACCGGATAATCAATCTTTGTTCCGTCTACCGTCAGCCAGGCACACACATCCGGATTGATTTTCTGAAGTTCCTGCAGGGACGGACTTTCATCCATTTTCCCTGCAGGTTTATATTTCATTAATTCTCCGCTGATAAACGCACGTCGGTTGATCTGGCAGGTATCCCATAATGAATATGCACCATAAAGAAGCATAAGAATAATAAAGAGCGCTGCCAGAATTTCCAATATCTTATTTCCCGCTTTTATAACTTTAAAAAACAGCTCTTCCCTCTGCTCCCCTGCCTCCTGACCTTCTGTCGTTTCGTTTATCATGCTCTTTTTCTACGAAAGAAAACTGATCCAAGTGCGCCTGCCGCACCCGCAAGTAGTACGTATGGTGTGTATTTCTTTGCAACGCCTGTTACTACAGCCGCATCTTTCTCATTCACATACTGAACTACTGTACCATCTTCTTTTGTAGTTCCTGTCTTTGTTCCGGTCGCAGTTGTTTCTCCGTCAATCATAGTGGTATATCCATCTTTATTCGCATCGGTCTCTGTTACAGTGTATTTATCAGATTCTGTCAATCCATAAATTGTAATCGAACCTGTATCAGAAATCTGATAAGAAGTTTCTGCTTCATTGCTTGTGATGTATTCTGTAAGTGCCTGTGCATTTGCATTTTTCTTCACTACAACTTTGTAGAGTTCTCCCTGTCCACCATTCACCGCAACCTTGAATTCAAAGGATTTATTTTTAACGCCCTGATTACCTGTGATCGTTTTTTTGATTGTCACATCATGTGTTGTATCATTTTCTGCACCATAATCATTGATAAATTCAAGATCACCTTTTTCACCGTTATTTTCTGTAATTACATTTCCAACATAAAGTGCTCCATCTGCTCCGTTATATACAAAAAGATAAACATCTCTGCCTGCTGTATCATAATCGATTCCTTCATAAGAACCTGCATCTTCAGTCACAACATAATGATAAACACCGGCATGTTCAAATACCTCTGCATTGATTTCCAATGTTGCATTCTTGCTGTAAACTGCTGCCAGTGTATCTTCTCCTGATGGCTGGAATCCGATTGTCTGGGTGGCCTTGATTCCACCTGTCACACCGGCATATACTACATTATCTCTCCAATTTTCTGCTGCTTCACCATTCTCCACATGAAACGAAAATGAAGTGTTTGGCTGGTATGTATTTCCATCCGTTGTCACTGTTTTCTTCAGATTCAACTGTGTGATCGGTTCATTTTCCTCGGCCGCCGCATTTACCACACAAACTGACATCATCATCATGCTCGCCATTGCCATTGCTGAAATACGTCCTGCTGTTTTCCTATTCATAATCTCTACCTCACTTTTTACTCTGATTTCCGGTTTTCAGATATCTGACCGGCGGAGCACCGTAATTACTCTGCCTTTTATCTCCTTGTCCTTCACAGCTCCAAAATACCGGCTGTCTTTTGCATTTTCCCGTTGATCTCCCAGAATAAAATATTCTCCGTTCTTCAGCGTCAGTGGATAGACCGTGTCACTTTCGTATTGCGGTGTATCATAGAAAATATCATTTTCCACAATCTTACTTCCATTAATCTTTATCTCTTCGTCCTCTGTAATCTCTACCGTATCATCGCCGGTTGCGATCACTCTGCCCACATATTTCTCTCCTGCTTTCTGAATGACCACCACATCCCCGCTTTTCGGTTTTTCCAGTCGATAATAAAAGAGCAGATCTCCCGCACTGATGCGTGGCGACATGTCATTGTTTTTCATGGTTGTAATGCCAAACAACAGCCCGAACAAAACCCACAGAAACACCAGAAGAAATGCAAGACGAATCAGAAAAAGATGAATCTCTCCTTTTAATTTCATGAATCTTTTTCTTTCCTCTTTCTTCGAAGAAACAGAAAAACTGCTCCTCCTGTTATACCTGCTATTTCCATCAGGATTGTAGGAAACATCCTGTTCTCTACTCCTGTCGGAACAACCATAAGCGGTTGATACTGATTCGTATAAGTTACTGTTGCAGTCTGCTCCTTCGTTACATCAATTCGTGCTGTCATCCCCTCTGCCTGACTTTCCTGTCCCACGAGATAAAAGGTATGCTCCAGCCTGTAGTTATTCTGTTCCTGAGCAATCTCCGTCACTGTATATTCCCCAGGTTCAACCGCCTGAAGAGATGCACTCCACTGACCATTTTGCGGAAGCTTCACTTCTTCGATCACTTCTTCTCCCCGTTTTACTTGAAATGTAAAGGACTCGTCCGGAACCTGACTCGCTGCAATTCCCTCCACCTGTTTTGTAATCATCAGATTACCTGTTTTTGCCGGTGGGGTTGGGAGATCCTTTCCAAAAGAAATGTTATCGAGCAGGTTTCCATTTGACAGATTTCCATTTGCTGCCGCTACTGCCACAAAATAAAATCGAGTAACATATTGCCCTGCCGGAACCGTATAATCTCCATAGTGATAAGTCCATTTGCCGGCTTCATCTGACAATACAGCCTGTACATCTGGATTACTCTGATCAAATCCCGATCCTGCCGGATTCCAATCAGAACTCATTGATTTCGTATCGCTGATGATAACCGCCATCGTGTCTGTTCCCCAACGTCCGGCATGTTCCAATCCCCAGTGAAGGACTGTCCCCGGTTCTGTCAAAACATCCTGATAAAGTGCTCCTGGTTCCTCACAGTTTAATTCTGCGAACTGATTTTCCTGTGCCGCACTGCTGATGTTATAAACCGGCTTTGGATCATTAACCGTATTTCCATAATAACTTCTGCTTCCGTCTGCAATCTCGATATAATAATCTTTCTGATTTCCAGCGCCAAAATATGCACCTTTTGCTGTTGTCTTCCAGTACAAATTATTCGTTCCATTTGCTACCTGAATAAAATGTGCATTCTTATAAGTCAGTGTTCCTACATCAGATACTTTTGGCGTCTCAAAACTTCCATTCTGAAGCTTGTCATAATAATTCACCTTGTATTCGGAAGAATAAACTGTCACCGCCTCATTTACTGTCACTTTCACACGAAATTTCTTCTGTGCACCATCTCTTGCAACTTCATAGGATTGCTTTCTACTATCCACAGTCGCTGTATCCTCAATGTCTTTCCATTGACCTTTTTCACTTACCTGCCACTGATAAGCAATCTGATCTGATTCTGTTGTTCCACTAACCTCTGCTGTCAGAGAACCTTTTGTAAGAATCTCATCTTTAAGAACAACTGAAATTTTCTCTGAATCGGTACTTTTCCCTTCCTCTGTTACTACTCCAGACTCAGGGGGAGATTCTTTTGCGCCTGGTTTCTGCATTTCTGATTGGGAAGTCTCTTCCGCATCTGTTTCTTCCGGGAGCACGGTACAATCTGTTCCCTCTGTAGTTTGTACAGCCTCAACTTGTACACCTTCTGCCAGTACCTGAACCCCCATCAACGACAGCATCATCAATACCGCCATCAGAAATGCAAAATGTCTTCTCAGCTTTCTTCGCATTTTTCCCTCTCCTGTCTTAAATTGAATTGTTACCTTTCAGGAAGTACTGTCGATATATTTTATATCTACCCTCCTGTCTAATATATGTATGACGCTGGATTTCTGATTATGACTTGAAAGAGATAAAAATAGATTTCTTTAAGATTTTTACATTTTTTTAAATTTTCTCTTGCAAAGACCATCTAAATATGATAATATATTTTTCGTCGATAAGACAAGGAAATATTCCTCCTTAGCTCAGTCGGTAGAGCATTCGGCTGTTAACCGAAGTGTCGTTGGTTCAAGTCCAACAGGGGGAGTTATGAAGAACATCTCACAGATTTCGCGCTGTGGGATGTTTTTTTGTTGCGTAAATCTGACACAGCTTGTCAGATTTTTCCTTATCCAGTAGCTCTAAAATGCTACGCATTTCATCGCTGTGGCGTATCCGCCACATAATTAAAGACAGACTGTAGTACTTTCGTGCAAGCACGAGGTAGCACAGTCTGTCTTTAATTGCCTGGCTCTGTATGTATAACAAAAAACGGACTGTGCAACGCACAATCCGTAATCCTAGTGGAGAATACGAGAGTCGAACTCGTGACCTCCTGCTTGCAAGGCAGGCGCTCTCCCAACTGAGCTAATCCCCCATATGTATGTCCTCAACAGAACTTCTATATGATATCATAGCTTATTGAGAGTGTCAACCCTATTTTTAATATTTCTCTTTTATTTTTCCTACCGGAATCCAAGTAACCAGATCAACAGCGGATTATGGTTGTACAAAAACGTCAAGATCGCGCTCTGCTCAACCATCGCATAACACGTTGTTCCAATCTCTGTCGTATAAATCAGAGTCAGCACAAGGAATGCGATCCATACGATAATACATCCCAGACCAATTCCAAGCACTCCTCCCGCCAGATGATTGATCGCACCAAGTAACGGAAGTTCACCAATAATATTCACTGCATACATCAATGCGCTTACAAGAATGATCGCAATCAAAAATGTCACAAGAAATGACACAACATTGAGGAGCATTCGTGAAATATAGGCCGCAACATATTCTGGGAAAGTTGTAACATCCAGTTCTTCATAAATCGCAGTATTATTATTTTCCAGCAATGCATCTTTCAAAAACTGTGGCAGCATTGAATTCTCAATCTCACGGATCTGTGTATCCTTTGGAAGATCTCCGACCACTTTCAGGATATCCTGTGCAGTTATCCCCAGTTTGTCCCATCCAGATTCGCTTAATGATTTAATCTGGTCTACCGTTAAATTCTCCAGAGGTGTTCCACTGAGATTCGCTTTCAACAGATCATCTGCTGAAAGCTCTGGCATAAATGCTTCCACTATCTTCTTCTCCAGTACGTCCTGCGCCGGTGTATGCTTCATCAGCGCATCCGACACGTATGGGGAAAGGAATGACACCAGTACCAGTGTCAATATTGTTGACAGAAGGGATAAACCAATTCTGAGAAATCCCTTCACAAAGCCGGCAATCATGCAGACTAAAAACACAATCCCGACTGCAAGTAACAACCAATTCTCCATATATCTCTCCTATTTTGTCAAATAAACAATTCGCAGTTCATTATCACTCATCACATAGTATCTGTTCAGACCAAATGCATCAAAGATTTCCTGTGCATCTGCTCCCAGGTCTCCCTTAAACTTCAGGATTCCCGTTGTTGTATAAATACAGCACTTACTTCCATCATACAGAATGATATTGTCTCCATCCATCTTTACATGACTATAATCTCCTTGTATCTCTTTGCTGAACACAGTATCTCCTGATCGATTATACATTCTCAACTCATACCCTGACTTCTCCTGATTAAGCAGGACAAATCCAAAATAAGAATCCGAATGGAAAACACTTTTTATCTCTTGATTCACTTTCACTTCTTTTATCTGCTTTGGAGCATCTTTTCCTGTATAAATCTCAAATCCATTATCTCCAACTGCAACAGATCTGTCATTTCCCATAAAGAAAATCTCGCCGATCAGCATATCTTCATAAGTATCTGCTGTCACTTTGTTATCTGCCTTCTCTTTGCCGGCAGCATCAAAATTATAATATCCGATCCTGCTCTGCACCTGTGTTCCTTTGGTATAAAGATAAGAAACTGCCAGAACCTTTCCATCATCAGACAAATCCAATGCGATCGGATATCCTGTATTTCCAATTGTAATCTGCTGCTCTACCAGAATATTTCCTGCCGCATCATAGGATATGATCTTCGGTGAAGTCTCATCTTTTAAAATTGCACTGACAATTCCCTGATTCGATACTGCGATTCTCTCAATCGGTAATGTCGTCTGAATCTCACCTTTCAACCCATTTTTTGTAAATACGAGAATACTGTTGCCTCCGCTGTCAGCAACCGCAAACACATCGTCTTTCACAACAATCACCGGTGTCTGAAGCTGTGTTGGCTGAATCCACTTTTCCTCATTCTTCTTATTTAGAAATACCACACCGTCATGATTATAACGCACAATTCCATCTGCAAACTGAACGTAATTATTCCTGTCCGAAAGGTCTTTCGCGTAACTGTCTGCCTTGCGGACTGTGCCATAAGTCTTACTATCTAAAAGGAGGTATGTTCCGCAGATTGCCATCGCAATCAGGATGATATAGGTAAGAAGTTCTTTTCTTCTCCGGCGTTTGATCCTTCTTTCCCTTTGTCTCAGCGCTTTTCTATCATCCTGCGTTTTTACCACCTGTAAATTCGACATTTTCTTTCGCGCCATATTGCTCCCCTTATCGTTTGTCCAGTGCACCTTTTTCTGTTGATACACTTTTAGCTTTCACTTGTCTTTCACAGTATAACACGGATTTATGGCAATATCAATTTTTGTCCAATATAGATCAGGTTCCCATTCTGCAATCCATTCATCCGGCTGATCGCATCTACATGATTAACATCTCCATACATTTTTTTACTGATAATTGCAAGGGTATCTCCTTTTTCCACCACATAAATACCATCATTTTCATCTGCTGCAACGGCAGTCCCGGAAACCGGAACACTTTCTGTATTCTTATCTTCCGTCTGTTCTTCCCCTTCATTTTCTTCCGTTACCTCTGCAGATTCCTTTTCTGCATCTCCTGCTTCCTGATTTTTCTCCACAGTAGCTGCTGCTCCACTCGTCTCTTTCACATCAGGTGAGGATGTTTGCTTTTCCCCCTCGGCAACCACATTTATCTTATTCTGGAGGGATTTCATTTTACTGAAATTATTCATCATAGAAACGCCCATCACGATCAGAATCAGTACAAGACATGTACTGATTCCATACATCAGACTGCCTGTCCTTCTTTCTCTTTTCTGACCGCCTCGTTCACGTACCAGAGAACGAAAGCTTTGTGCAGCCGTATCTTCCACAGATTCTGTCTGAACTGCCCCATTTTTTTTTCGACTTGCAATCATATAATTCTGCATGCACGGATTCTTCTCGTAATAAGTATAATGTCCTCCAATTTCCATAAGATCTCCCAGCTTATGTACAAAAAATACATCTTCCTGGTTTGCCGAATCTTTCATAACAAGGACGGTATTTTTCTTTGGAAATAATTTTTTATGCAGCTTTACGTTGATAGAACTCGGAGCCAGCTGTAAATCATGCTCTGTCACAAACCAGCCTATGATTTCTCCTTCTTCAAAATACTGGCTGCATTCTTCGCAACCACATTTCCATATCTTGTCATCGATCAGGTATTCACCACCCTCCTTTTTTAACTCTTTTATTTTTATCGCACCATAAATATAAATATATTCTTCATTATCCTGCTTCTGTATTTCACCAATCAGAAAGGCTCCTTCTGGTTGTTTTTCTTTCTCGCTTTTTTCACTTAACTGAAGAAAAAAAGTATCTACATAATCTTCCACATAGATTTTTGGACTATCACTCACGTTTCCTATCTGACGCACATTTTTCGGAATCTGTCTTTCCATTTTATACTCACCTTTCTATCACTTTTATTTAATTTCCCGGGGATTGCCCTTAACATAGCACAAGGAAATCGGGAGATTTTATCAATTAGTGTCAGGTAAGTTCGACAAATATTACTTTTCGTGCACGGCATTTTCTTAATATCTCCAAACATCAAAAAAACGCTCCGGTACTCTCTGATTGCAGATATTCTGTAAACAGAAAGCGCGAAGCGTTCTTTTTGTTAATTATGTAACTGTTCAGAGCCAACCTCCAAAATGCTACGCATTTCGTCGGTGTGGCGTATCCGCCAAATAAAATTTCAAAAACAGTCTTAAAAATGCAAGCATTTTACACCTGTTTTATGAAATTTTGCTTGGCTCTGAACATTTTGCAAATGCTTTGATCTTCTCGTAGATGCTGTCTGTATCAAGACCGTACTTCTTCAGAAGCTCAAGTGCCGGACCAGACTCACCGAATGTATCATTCACACCGATCTTCATAACCTGTGTCGGAGCTTTCTCTGAAAGTACATCACATACAGCACTTCCAAGTCCGCCGATAACGGAATGCTCTTCAACTGTAACAACTTTTCCTGTCTCTTTTGCAGCTGCTACAACAAGTTCCTCATCGAGAGGTTTGATCGTATGAATGTTGATCACTTTCGCATCAATTCCATCTGCTGCAAGCTTCTCAGCTGCTTCCAGACAGTTACTTACAGGAAGTCCTGTTGCGATGATCGTCAGGTCTTTTCCTTCTCTTAACACAACACCTTTTCCAAGCTCAAACTTGTAGTCCGGTCTGTCATTGATCACCGGCACTGCAAGACGTCCAAATCTCAGATATACCGGTCCCTGATGCTCGTAAGCAGCACGTACAGCTGCTCTTGCCTCTACATCATCAGCTGGGTTAATTACAACCATTCCCGGAATTGTACGCATCAAAGCGATATCCTCATTACACTGATGTGTTGCTCCATCTTCTCCTACAGAGATTCCGGCATGTGTTGCACCAATCTTTACATTCAGGTGTGGATATCCAACAGAGTTTCTTACCTGCTCAAATGCACGTCCTGCTGCGAACATTGCGAAAGAACTTGCAAATGGCACTTTTCCTGTTGTTGCAAGACCTGCTGCAACACCGATCATATTAGACTCAGCAATACCACAATCGATAAAACGATCCGGATGTGCTTTCTTGAATACACCTGTCTTTGTAGCTGCTGCCAGATCGGCATCAAGTACTACAACGTTATCATGTTCTGTTCCAAGTTCAGCCAAAGCATTACCGTAGCTGTCTCTTGTTGCGATCTTCTTTACTTCTGACATAATGCTTCACCTGCTTTCTCTAATTCTTCCATTGCAATCTTGTACTCTTCATCGTTCGGAGCTTTTCCGTGCCATCCTACCTGGTTCTCCATGAAGGATACACCTTTTCCTTTTACTGTCTTAGCAATAATAGCTGTCGGCTGTCCTTTGACTGTCTTTGCTTCTTTGAATGCAGCATCGATCTGATCAAAGTCATTTCCATCAATATTGATTACATGGAAATTAAATGCCTCAAACTTCTTATCGATCGGGTACGGGGAGTTGACTTCTGTAATTGCTCCGTCAATCTGAAGATTGTTATTATCAACGATAACAACGAGATTATCCAGTTTTCTATGTGCTGCCAGCATGGAAGCCTCCCACACCTGACCTTCCTGGATCTCACCGTCTCCGAGCAGTGTGTATACTCTGTAGTCTGCATTGTCAAGCTTTCCTGCGATTGCCATACCTACAGCTGCTGAAATTCCCTGTCCAAGAGATCCTGAAGACATATCAACACCTGGAATGTGTTTCATGTCCGGATGTCCCTGCAGATAAGATCCTGTATGACGAAGTGTCACGAGATCTTCCTTCGGGAAGAATCCTTTCTGCGCAAGTGTAGAATATAATCCCGGAGCTGTGTGTCCTTTAGAAAGAACGAAACGATCGCGATCCGCTTTCTTTGGATCTTTCGGGTCTACGTTCATCTCTTCAAAATAAAGGTATGTAAAAATCTCTGTTGCTGAGAGAGATCCACCTGGATGTCCAGCCTTTGCGCTATGCAGTGCTGTTACAATCCCTTTCCGGATCTCATTCGCAGTTTTCATAAGCTCTAACTTGTTCATGATATCTCCTTTTTAATTTCCATTCTGATTCCATTTTCAGTCTTAACGTTATTTCCCGGATTACTCACCAAAAACAGCAATATAATCCTTTTTAAACTTCTCGATACCTGCATCTGTCAGTGGGTGATGTGTCATCTGTTCGATTACCTTGTAAGGTACTGTTGCAATATCTGCTCCTGCCAGTGCACATTCTGTTACATGGATTGGATTACGTACACTTGCTGCGATAATCTCTGTCTCAATTCCTGCTACTTCGAACATCTCTACGATCTCTGCAATGAGGTCAACTCCCTTTGTAGAAATGTCATCCAGGCGTCCAAGGAACGGAGAAACATAAGTAGCTCCTGCTCTTGCTGCAAGAAGTGCCTGGTTTGCTGTGAAAATCAGAGTTACATTTGTCTTGATTCCCTCTGCTGTAAGAACTTTAACAGCCTTCAGACCTTCTACTGTCATAGGAATCTTAACTACCATGTTCGGATGGATCTTTGCAATCTCACGTCCTTCTGCGATCATGCCTTCTGCATCTGTTGTTGTAGCCTTAACCTCTCCACTGATTGGTCCGTCTACGATAGATGCGATCTCAGCGATAACTTCTTTAAAAACACGTCCTTCTTTTGCAATCAGAGACGGGTTTGTTGTAACTCCGCAGATCACTCCCATGTCATTTGCTTTCTTGATATCCTCTACATTAGCCGTGTCGATAAAAAATTTCATTTTTAAGTCCTCCTATACATGAATCTTCCTCTTACCACTGATACAACTCACTGTTTTTCCAGCAGTAATTCGTTTGTTTATGAGCTGATTATATAGCTTCCAAAACCTGAGGTCAACTGTCTGAAAAATTATTAATAGTCATTTTTTACTTAATAATCCGACATATTAACCGTTTTTATTAATATTAGTTAATATCAATTGTTTCTCTTCTGTATAAAAGTCTTTATTTTAAAGGCTTTATCAACATTTTCTAAATTCAGAATCGATTGTTTTTGTTATTTTTATTAGTAATAATTTTATTATTTTACATTAATTTTAAATAATACTACGTCTATACATCAACTATTTTGTCTTCGCATAAGACGTTGTTCCACGAACCACGATCTGTGGCTCATATTCTACATGATAAATACTGACCGGTTCAAATTCCGTATACTTCCAGTCTCTTGAACTGATCTTTTTCATGATGATATCACAGGCATCCATTCCTTTATGAATTACAAAATGCTCGATCGTTGTAAGTGACACTTTCTTAACTTTGGAAAATAAAGTATTATCACATCCCATAACCGAGACATCCCCGGGAACTTTATACTTCATATCCTGGAGTGCATCCATAATCCCAAATGCGATCATATCATTCAGCCCCACGATTGCAGTGAGATCTTTTTCTGTCCGGAGCAGTTCTTTTGTCAGATCATATCCGATGCGGTACTCTGAATCGATTCCCGGAACATTCCGGTCAAATTCTTCATCAGCTTCTTTTACAATCACCTGATCGCCATATCCGGCTTTCCTGAATTCATCCAGAAAACCTTCCACCCGGCGGAATCTCTGCTTCTGTCTCGCAGTTAATGGCGGTGTAATGTATGCCACATGCTGATGCCCCAGCTCCAGAAGATGTCTGCCCATTAATCTTCCAAGCTTTGTATTGTCCAACTCTACTGCATCTACATCCAAATGCTTCTCCTGGTTATTGATCACAACAACCGGAATCCTTTCAGACATTTCTTTGAGCTGTCCGAGAAAGCATTTTCCCGGATTGCACATATAGATAATTCCCTGTGCATTCAGAGTCGAGATCATTTTCAGATAACGCTCTTCCAATTTTAAATCTCTCTGTGTATTACAGACAAAGATTCCGAACCCCTGCTCTGTTGCCCTTGATTCAATTCCTTGCAAAAGCATTACATAGTATGGGTTTGTCAGGTTCGGGCTGATGACAACGAGCAGTTTTTCTCGTCGCTCTCCACGCTGTGTTCTGCGTTTCGGAAGTTCATACCCCAGTTCTCCCGCCGCTGCCTCCACTTTCTGGATTACTTCTTTTGAAAAAGAGACGTTATACTTCTTATTGAGTACCATCGAGACCGTTGCCTGTGAAACTCCCGCGCGCTTTGCCACATCTGAAGATGTAACTTTTTTCTTCGCCATAGCCAGTCCCTCCTGCCGGTGTCTCAAATGCTTTTACAATTCTGTTCTTCCTTCCAATGCCCGGAGCAGTGTTACCTCATCAATGTATTCCAGATCACCACCAACCGGAACACCACTGGCAATCCTGCTCACCTTGATTCCAACCGGTTTGATAAGTTTACTGATATACATTGCTGTTGTCTCGCCTTCCAAACTGGAATTCGTCGCAATGATCACTTCATCCACATCTCCCTGCAGACGCTCCATCAATTCTTTCAGACGGATATCCCCGGGACCAATTCCAAGCATTGGAGAAATTGCTCCATGAAGTACATGATAGACTCCATTGTACTTTCCGGTCTTCTCATAAGCTGCCAGATCACGCGGTGTCTCCACTACCATGATCGTCTTATGATCTCTGTCCGGATTGCTGCAGATTGGGCAGATCTCCTTATCCGTCAACGTACAGCACTCCTTACAATAACGGACATTCTTGCGGGCATCTACGATCGCATTTGCAAGTCCTTCTACTTGTTCTACCGGCATATTGATCACATGAAATGCAAGTCTTTGTGCTGATTTATTCCCGATTCCCGGAAGTCTCGAGAACTCCTCGATCAGACGGCTGATCTGATTACTGTAGTAATCCATTAGAACATTCCGCCTCCAAGACCGCCAAATCCGCCTGTCATCTTAGATACTGCTGCATTTGTCTCCTGCTCAACCTGACGCAGTGCTTCATTTGTCGCTGCTACGATCAGGTCTTCCAGCATCTCAATGTCGTCCGGATCTACAACTTCTTCTGCAAGTTTTACTTTTGTTACTTCTCTTTTGCCGGATACAGTTACTTCTACTGCTCCGCCGCCTGCAGCTGCTGTGAACTCTTTTGTCTCAAGTTCTTTCTGCTGCTCTTCCATCTGACGCTGCATCTTCTGTGCCTGCTTCATCAGATTCGCCATATTTCCCGGCATTCCGCCGCCTGGAAATCCTCCACGCTTTGCCATGTCTAATCCTCCACTGTTATTTCCATATTTATTTTCTGTTCTATGTCCACAAATGTATCCTCAAAGTGTCTGCCCTCTTCTACATGACGGACATCCACCTCGACTTTCTTTCCAATCTTCTCTTCAATGAGCTGTTCAAGTTCCTGCACATGATCTTCTCTGCCAACCATATCTGCCGACATAGCATCTGGCAGTACAATCAGCAAGCGATTGTCACCACCAAGACTCAGTCTTGCTTTTTTAAGAAAGCCTCTGATCATACCTGACGCTTCATCTGCGATAGAACGGAAATTCTTCACCACTTCCTGCACATCCTCCGGAATTGCATTCGGCAGCTCCGGTTTCGCCTTCCTGCTTCCCGCAACGCCTGATCCGGATAATGACGCATCATCTCCATTCACGTAAACAACTCGCTGCGGCATATCTGCGGCTGCAGCAAGTCCTTTCTCTACTTTGTCTTCTACCGCACGGATTCTGTCCAGAAGTGCATCCTGACCAGTCTCCATCGCCGGAGTGCAAAGCTTGATCAGTGCAACTTCCAGAAGTACTCTCTTCTGCGTTGCATACTTCAGCTGACCGGAAAGTTCTGAGAATATACGGATATAACGCAACAGCATATCAAGTTCGATCATCTTTGATTCTTCCTTGAGCTGCAGCATATTTTCCGTAGACACATCCAGCACGTCCTCTATATTATCAGAAGTTTTAACCAAAAGCAAATTTCTCAGATACCATGTAAAATCTGCGGCCAGCTGGGTCAGTTCACGTCCCTGCATAACCAGATCTTCCACGATATCAAGAACTCCGGCAACATCTCTTTCCAATACTTTCCGAAGCAGGCGGCTGAACACATCCGTATCCACCGCGCCAAGTACTTCAAGCACATGATCATACGTCAGCTTCTGTCCCAGATAAAATGCAATACACTGATCCAGCAGACTGAGTGCATCACGCATAGATCCGTCTGCCGCCTTTGCGATATAGCGAAGTGCTTTTTCTTCCACTTCTACCTGTTCTGTCTGCATCAGATCACGCATGCGGTCTGTAATTGTCTCAATGCTGATTCTCTTAAAATCATAGTGCTGACATCTGGAAAGAATCGTAATTGGGATTTTATGCACTTCTGTCGTCGCCAGAATAAAAATAACATACTCCGGCGGCTCCTCAAGTGTCTTAAGCAATGCGTTAAATGCTCCGATGGAAAGCATATGCACCTCGTCGATAATGTATACTTTATACTTACCTTCTGTCGGTCGATATGTCACTTCCTCCCGGATCTCACGGATATTATCAACACCATTGTTCGATGCAGCATCGATCTCGATCACATTCATTGAAGTGCCGGCAGCGATAGATTTACACATCTCACACTCTCCGCATGGACTTCCATTTACCGGGTGCTCACAGTTTACTGCCTTCGCAAATATTTTCGCAACTGTTGTCTTTCCGGTTCCTCTCGTTCCGCAAAACAGATACGCATGTCCGATCCTGTTCGCCTTAATCTGGTTCTGAAGCGTTGTAACAATATGATCCTGTCCTTTTACATCTTCGAATTCAGAAGGACGGAACTTTCTGTATAGCGCCGTATATGACATGAATTACACCTCGTCTCCGAAGCTGATACCGATTGTTCTCGCTTCTTTGATCAGACCACAGTTCGGATCAACATATTTCAGCTTTCCTGCAACCTCTTCCAACGGAACTTTCACTGTCTCACCATTTCTCATGGCTACCATATATCCGTATTCTTCATTCAGGATCAATTCTGCTGCCTTCGCTCCGACTCTTGTTGCAAATACACGGTCATAAGAACAAGGTGTGCCACCTCTCTGTGTGTGTCCGGGAACTGTGATACGAACTTCCTTGTCTGTCTCTTTTCCAATCTGTTCTGCCAGTTCGTAAGCAATAGAAGGATATTTTCTGTTCGCCAGCTTCTCTTTGTACTCTTTCTTTTTCAGTTTTGCATCTTCTTTGGAAATCGCACCCTCTGCAACAGCAAGAATTGTAAATCTCTTACCTGCCTGTGTACGTTTATCGATCACATTCTTGATTGCTTTAATATCATATGGGATCTCCGGAAGAAGAATTACGTCTGCTCCGCCTGCAATTCCGGCATGCAGAGTTACATGACCAACTTTGTGACCCATAACCTCGATAATAAATACACGGCTGTGGGAAGTTGCTGTTGTATGGATTCTGTCAATCGTATCTGTTGCGATATCAACTGCACTCTGGAATCCAAATGTCATGTCTGTTCCCCACAAATCGTTATCGATTGTCTTCGGCAGTGTCACTACATTGAGTCCTTCCTCGCGAAGAAGATTTGCTGTCTTATGAGTTCCATTTCCTCCAAGAACAACAAGACAATCTAGATGAAGCTTATGATATGTGTGCTTCATTGCCTCCACCTTGTCTATTCCATCCTTGTCCGGCACACGCATCAGTTTGAACGGCTGACGGGATGTACCAAGAATTGTTCCACCCTGTGTCAGGATTCCCGAGAAATCCCTTGATGTCAACATATTGAAATCCGAATAGATCAGACCTTTGTATCCATCTTTAAATCCGTAGATTTCTACATCTTTGCGCTTGTTGCAAATTCCTTTTACAACACCGCGCATTGCTGCGTTAAGTGCCTGGCAGTCTCCACCACTGGTCAGCATTCCTATTCTTAACATGGCAACTCCTCCTATTACTCTTTGTACCTGTTTTAATCAGTTACTTTCTTTTCATGTTTATAAGCCCTAAAAAAGCAGTTGGTTCTTCTTTCCCTGCCGCCATTCCTGATATTCCATGACCGGCGGCTACCAACTGCTTTTTATTATACCTTATTTACAAATGCTGCTCAAGAAATTTTAGTTTTCGTTATGTTAAAAATTCTTCCAATATCTGACGAATCGCCGCTTCTCTTTCTGCATTTCTTCCTGAATCTCTATCTAAGTCTCTCTCTGAATTTCCTGACGGATTCCTTGCCGGCTCTACCGTTCTTGGTTCCCCCTCGATATTGATCGGCAACTCCGTCCTCTCTGCTTTCGTTTTATTTCCAATCTGTACGTCGTCTTCTCTGTGTATCTCTCTTTCCCCTTTCTTTTCTTCCCACTCCTGCTTTCCGGTATTCTCCGCAGCAATCACATTCAATTCTTCTCTATCCGTAGTCCGCTGTCTCTTTATGTGAAATGCACAATTATTCTCAAGATAATCCACCATATACATCCTGACAGCATTAAGCTTGTACTGTTCGTCCGAAAGATGACTGATAACAAAAAGGAGTACCATCTCCGCTAATCCTGTTTCTATATATTGATACGCCGCATCTGAAAATCCATAAGTAATATAACATTCGAATGCACCAAGAGTTGCAAGAATTCCAACAAACCACACCGTCAGCAATTGCATCTGTCTCCAGGTATGAATCCCAAACAAAAATCCTCTATATTCATAAATATATTTCTCCACAAATGCATTCGTATTCTCTACACTGTCATGCACCATACATGCATGTTCGTATTTTGCTCTTACGAGTTTTATCAGTCGGTGTGTACTCTTGGACATATTCCCTGCCGCCTTCAGCATCTGATTCAATGTCTGCTGATTCACTGCTTTTGCCAGCACTCCGATCATGCCCAGAAGCGCCATCAGATAATAGATGACTCTCGTGTTCACTGCCAGTTCTCTTAACATAGCAACCCCTCCTGGTTTTAAAAATATTGCGCAACTGTTCGGGCCTCCCCTTCGTTACGTTTGTAGATATTATAAACCTGATTTTATATTCTGTCCGCATAAATCGTTCTACAGATTTCTACAGCAAAAGTCAAAATTGTCGTATTGAGGAAAATCATGATGAAAGATGTGAAAAGAAAAATTGTTTTTTTATATTTGATTTGCTATAATTCAAAAGGTAACTAAAAGATCTAAAATTTCAAAAGAAAGGATATCTAGATATGGATTATAGAACAAAAGGTGTCTGTTCCCAGAGCATTCACTTTGATATCGAAGATAACAAGATTCATAATGTTTCCTTCGTTGGTGGATGTAACGGTAACCTGCAGGGAATTTCCCACCTGGTTGAAGGAATGGATGTAGATGAGGCCATCTCACGCCTGGAAGGAATCCAGTGTGGATTCAAAAAAACTTCCTGCCCGGATCAGCTTGCTCAGGCACTGAAAGAAGCAACAGGAAAATAGTTAAAAAATAGCAAACTAATAGGGAAGGATCGCTACTCTTGATTCAATCCTTCCCTTCTGCCCTACTAGTCCATGGACTGATTAACAGCCGCTTTTGGTGATTATGTGCTCATTTATTTAATTGTGGTGTATCAAGGAACAAGGCTCTCACTTTTATCTATTAGAATCTAATTTGTGAGTGTCCGAGCGAACCACCGCGCAGCGGCTGTTAGGCCAGCCCACGGGCTGCATCTTCTGCCGTTGGTGCGGGAGAAAGATGCTTATGGGACTAAGATGCCATCGGTGTAGGAAAATGTTTCCTCAATTGGTTCTTCTCCCATTCTTACAAAATGATCTGCATGAACTCGGTAATAATACCCCCGGTCAACTTGAATTGACTTAGATGCAGCAACATAATAGTCATTCTCTACTTTCTTAGAAAAAGCATCAATTTGATACCATTCATCATCTTTCTCATTATACTGATCTACATATACAATCACTGCAATTGCATCAACTGTATGATCTGCTGTGGTAGCACCATACGTATAAATACGTTTTGTTCCGCTTTTTGTTATTGAACACTGACCATCCATCAAATGCTTTCCACGTTCATCATTAGGTGTATAACCTGTAGATGAATCTGCTGATGTCAAATATGATCCATCAACTGACTTTGGAGTACTATCATCTGCTTTAACATTTGTCAAAGATACTCCTGCTATACAGCAGAAAACCATAACACTTGTAATAACTGATCTGATTTTTTTACTTATCATAAGACTATCTTCCCCCTTTTATTATTGCCTTCTGATAAGTAAACAACTGAGAGTTAAAAAACTTACGCATTTTTACATAAAAAATAAATTTTTTATAATTTCATCCAATTCTTCTCTTTTTAGTTTGCCTTTAATTTGATATTGAATATCCTTATTTTCAAAATCGGCTGTATATCTTTTTTGTTCCGAATTCTTAATCGCATACTCTTTCACAGAAATATTATGACCATTCGTTGTAATCTCGTATTTATCTATTAAGTCATCTACTGATTTTTCGCCCAAAGAAGAATCTTTAGAATTCATATACATATAATATCTGATTGTTTCATCTCCATATTTATAAAATAATACAGCCATCCTTTGTTCTTTATCTATTGTATATCTTTTTAATACCATACCTCTTGGCTTATATTCCATACGAACCAAATAATTTCCCATTACCTTGGCAATTTCTTTATAAACTCCAACTTCATCAATATCCTCTGATTCCTTCGTCTCCATATCTTCTACATTGATAATATTAGAGTTCTCATCTCCATTATCTCGTTCCCACAGAACTTTCCAATACGACTTACTCCCCACGCTGGTCATCACACTTCCGCACACCAGAATCAGCACTGCTGCCAGTGCTCCGATTACAAGCTTGCTTTTCTTCTTTTTGCGGATGACTTTTTTATGCCTCTTGTCGTATTCGTAATCCTGAATCTTATTGAAAAGCTCTTTTTCCATCTCATCAGACACTGTAATGTCATCCAGTGACTTGTCCTCACGGACTTTCTTTTCAATCTGTTCAGCTTCTTTTTTCATTTCATTTTCCAATGATAATTTTTTCAGTTTTTTCATTTTCTTCACCTTATTCTCTCCAGTTTGTGTGTCCCGTTTTTCTTGACATTTTTTCAAATAAGGGTAATATGATGCTATAAGGCTAGTGTTCTCAATTTACTTTGAACAGTAGCACTCTACACTAAATCTGGAGGTTAATTTATGAAGCGAATTATATTGACCGGCGGTGGTACTGCCGGACATGTCACTCCGAATATAGCCCTGATTCCAAAGCTTAGAGAATTAGGCTATGATATTCAATACATAGGTTCTTACAATGGAATTGAAAAGGAACTGATTGAACCTTTTGGAATTCCATATCATGGAATTTCTTCTGGAAAGCTGCGCCGTTATTTCAGTCTGCAGAATTTCACAGATCCATTCCGTGTGATCAAAGGCTTTGGTGAAGCCCGTAAGTTAATCAAAGGCTTAAAGCCTGATGTTATTTTTTCTAAAGGCGGATTTGTTTCGGTTCCAGTTGTTCTTGCTGGAAAGCGATGCAAAGTTCCGGTCATTATTCATGAGTCTGATATGACACCTGGCCTGGCAAATAAACTTGCAATTCCATCTGCTGTCAAAGTCTGCTGTAACTTCCCGGAGACGTTAGATGCTCTTCCGGAAGGAAAAGCTGTTCTTACCGGTTCTCCGATTCGTCAGGAACTTCTTACTGGTGATAAGGATGCCGCCAGAAAGATGTGTGGCTTTACAGATGAAAAACCTGTCATTCTCGTAATCGGCGGAAGTCTTGGTGCTGTAGCTGTCAACGAGGCTGTACGTGCTGCCCTTCCTGAACTGCTGAAACAGTTCCAGATCATCCATCTCTGCGGAAAAGGAAAGGTTGATCATTCTCTGAAAGAAATCAAAGGCTACTGTCAGTTTGAATATATCAAAAACGAACTGCGTGATCTCTTTGCTCTTGCAGATGTTGTTATCTCACGTGCCGGTGCGAATGCAATCTGTGAACTGCTTGCTCTTAGAAAACCGAATCTTCTGATTCCACTTTCTGCCCGTGCAAGTCGTGGCGATCAGATTCTTAACGCACACTCTTTCGAACGTCAGGGATTCAGTCTTGTAATCGAGGAAGAACAGCTTACGAATGCAACGCTTTTGGATGCAGTTCATAACCTGTACGAAAACCGTGAGCAGTTCATAAATGCAATGCACAATTCTGGGCAACAGGATCCGATTGCTACTATTATCGGACTCATTGAGGAAGCTGCCACAAAATAATGTAGTTCATCTACTGGCAACCGTCTTCATAAAACTACAGTATTCAAAAAGATACCGGGAAACTATCGGCACCACTGTTCCTTATACACTTTTTCTTTGTACATTGAACAGTAAACATTTGGTTTTGCTCTTAGTCTTCCCGGTTCATTTCTTCGTACTCCGTTCCGTACTTTTTCTTAATCCATTTCTTTGCTCTGTGCAGAAGGCTATGAAGCACTTCGAGTCGAATGCCCATTAATTCTGCTGCTTTTGCCTGAGGCATCTCCATGTAATATACAAGGACAATAGCATCGTACCATCTTTCATTCTTTTCCATCAAATTGGTGAAAATCTTTTCATGAAGCTCTAACCTTTGTTTCTGAAGCTCATCTTCCAGAAACTGTTCCTCTGCACTTTTTACCTGTGCTTCATATTTCTCGGTATCCTCTTCACTGTCCCAATTCTCATCAATCTCGAAAATCTCCCGGCTATGCTTTTTCCTGTAATTTAATGCCGCATTTTTTGCCGTTGTAAACAGCCATGAAGAAATATTTTTCTTCTTCATGCTGTCATATCCCATATACAGTTTCAGAAAAGTGTCTTGAGTAATATCTTCCGCTGCACTATAACTGCCTGAATAAGTGTATGCCGCTTTTAGAATGAGATTTTTATATTGTTCATAAATCTCATTGAATTCGCGATTTTCCGTTAACATATCTTCTCCAGTACTACTTTAATTTTTCAAGTATCTCTTTCTTATCTTCTTCTGTAAGTTCTCCCATATGCCATCCGAGACCTACATTGTCATTCTTATATCTTGGGATTAAGTGCATATGGAAATGGAATACCGTCTGTCCAGCTGCCTCTTCGTTGTTCTGAACGATATTATAACCATCACATCCAAGTACATCCGTCATCTTTGTAATCATCTTTTTTGCCAGACAGATTGCTTTTGAAGCTGTTGCCTCGTCAATATCATACAGATTGCGGTAATGATTCTTCGGAAGGATCAGCGCATGTCCTTTTGATGCCGGTCCAAGATCCAGAATTACTCTGAACTCCTCATCCTCATACAATGTTGCTGATGGAATCTCTCCATTTGCTATTTTACAGAAAATACAATTATCATCTCTCATGATCTTTCCTCTTTCCATTTTATTTTATCTGTAGTATAGACCATTTTTCAGAAAAAGAGAATACATTTTTCAGACACCAGGTCGAAAAAGGTCGAAAATAGTCGAATGATTTTTATTGAATGCTGTTTTCGGTGGTGCTACACTCTTACCGAACTCAAGAAAATCTAACTATTAGGAGTAAGTATTATGTTAACAAATATCGATCTTGAAAAAATGAACCACCTGATGGAAACAAACAAAGATGCAAAAGAGATTATCACCCAGCTTCTGAAGAACCATGATGCTGCTGTTGCTACAATTGCGCATGAGATCCGCAATCCTATGACGGTTCTTTATTCTTCTATGCAATTAATGAGCTCTCTTTATGCTGAAACTGCCAAAGGTTCCTGTGTCTGGGAAGAATGCATGGATGGCGCCAGACATATGTGTGATTTGCTGGATGATCTGACAGAACTCAACAACGGAAACCAGTTAAACCGTGCTTCCTTTCCTCTTGGACATGTTCTTCGCAACTCTGCTGTTCTGTTCGCCATGTCTCTCAACTTTGAAAAATCAAAGATTGAGATGACTTCCAGTATTGATAAGAATATAAAAAGGTTCAATGGTGATCGCACCAAATTAGAGGAAGTCTTCTTGAACATACTTACAAATGCCAAAGACGCTCTTGCCGATTGTAAGTATGCCCCACGTCTGCAGTTTCGTGCAAAGAAGCTTGACGATAAAATTCTGATTCAATGCCAGGATAACGGCTGTGGTATTCCAACGGAAATTGTTGATAAGCTTTATGAACCATTCTTTACGACAAAAGAAAACGGTACCGGTCTTGGTCTCGCAGTTTCCAAAAGAATCATTGAAGCACATAATGGAACGATCGACATTACATCTGACCATACCAATGGAACAATCGTATCGATCACACTTCCTGCGTAAACTATCAGATATCGTTAATATCAGATACCGTTAGAATCTTTTGATTTTTCTTCGATAGGTTAGCAGCGCTGTCAGGAAACCGCAAATCAATCCGCCTACGTGAGCCAGATTATCTACACCTGTACTGGTAAATCCAAAATAGAGACTCAGTACAACCATAATCAGCATGCCTCTTCCTGACAGTGTTCCCAGCCTTCCCCTGTTCGCAAATACAATCCAAAGCAACCCTCCCATTAGTCCGAAAATTGCTCCCGATGCCCCGGCAGAAACAATCTGTCTGTCGTGCATGGTATTCCAGTACAAAGACAGCAGATTACCACCTATTCCACTGATAAAATAACAGAGCAGAAACCGAATTTTACCGGCCTCTTTTTCAAAAATCGATCCAAGTGCCCACAAAAGCACCATGTTATTTAATAAGTGTGAGATTCCAAAATGCAGAAAAAGACTGGTAAACAGCCGATAGTATTCCTGTTTTTCTATAATATATGGTTCATACATTGCTCCATGCTGCAACATAAAATAACCATCCTCAGTCCGTCCGATCATAGTAAGAACAATAAACACCAGAATATTGATTCCTATCAACGTGATCGTCATTATTTCTTTTGGTCTCTCTTTCATTCTTTCTGACTCCCTTTTGACTTCTATGATATGTTTTTGAATCTGCGTATACTATACCACATCCTATATATCATTCATAGTCATCGGCTTCTGTTATCAGATCTTCCCATTCTCCCCATTTTCCAGACTTAAAGCGTTTTGCAAATTTCTTGATCGGACCATATCTCTTTTCTTCCATCACTGCATAATTCTCTCTCGCCTTGTTATAATAGCTGTTTTCCTGTACCTCAATGTTTTGATTTTCTTCCATTTCTCTTCTGTCTTTTTCTCTCTTACTTTCTTCTCTGATCTTCTCTTCTTTGGACTTTTCTTCCCTGTTTTTTGCTTCTTCCTCATACTGCTGCAGTATGCTTTCCAGATCATAGGTTTCTTTTAGTGTTTCTTTGTGAAGCATGCAGGCAAGTTGAATACTCTCCAAATCCTGATAATCAACTTTCCTTACAAAATACTCCGTCAGCTCATGATAAGACACCTGCCAGGTCTTCTCATTCTCTGGAAAAAAACAGAAAAAATAGTTTTCATTCTTTTCAAAAATATATTTTTCTGAAAGCATCAGATAATTTGGTTCTAACATATAATCTTTCATTTTTTCCATAATACTGAGAAATTGTCTTGTCAGTTTTAATATCTCTTCTGCTCTGATATCTTTATTTTTATAATACGTTTCCAACGACTGTGAATGTCCTGTATGATAATAATATCTACTTGCACCTTCCATTCCACACCCACTTACTCTCAATAATCCGGGAATCCGATTATTCTTAAGCATCCGCATCTGATAATTCTCCCGATACGGTTGTACGCTGTCTATTATGAGTTCAGATTCTGCCACTCTGCTCTGCTGATTTGTCTTTTTTTCTTCCATCTGATTTCCTTCTCCCTTCACTTTTTCAGCTTTACAGAAATCTATTTTTTCCATCTGACTTTTTCTTCTGGTTTCACCTTAGTTGCACGTTGTATCAGATGAATCTTCATTCGTCCTTTTGATGCAAAAACTTCTACCTCTATTTTCTTCCCTGATAGATCAACTCTGGTTGTTATATTTTCCAGAAAAATCAATTTTCCACTCGTCCTTTCTCGGAAAAAAGCATCCAGATCTGCGTCTTCTATCTTTTTTCTGTCCATTTCAACTCCTGTCACAGCCGTTTCCGCTGCCGCTGCGTTTAAAATTGCCTTATCATGAAAGTAAAAAATGATCGTGATGAGCAGAAAAAATAGAATTAAGCAAAAAGGAATAAGGTAAGACATCTCTACCACTGTACTTCCTTTCACATATTTTTTCGTATATTTTTCAGTAAACTCCACCAATCATGCCTCCCAGATAAGCAACTGTCAGAAATGGAATAAATGGAAATGAATTTTTTCTTGTATACTTCTTTCGTGCGATCATAATTCCTCCGTAAACAGATGCGATCAGAAATGCAGCAAACAGAATCCAAAGAAGATTCCATCCACCAGATAAAATTCCAAGGACCAGAATCAATATGCTATCTCCGTAACCAAATGACTCTTGTGTGAACCAACTTAAAAAAAGAAATACTCCTCCACACAATCCACCGGCTACCATCATCCTGAATTCTCCTTTGCTGCATAGTACCTGACATGAAACTGCAATCGCAAGCAAAATCAAAAGGCTTCTTACACTTACTTTCTTCCAACGAATATCTATCACAGACAAAATCAACAGATACACAGCTATAACAGCTTGAAAAAACATCCATAGATTTTCCCTTCCATTTTGCCCGAATACATTCATTATTTTGCACATTTAGAACATCCTCCTCTTCCTGCTACTTCGCTTTTATGAACTGCACGTATTATTCTCTTCAGAGAACTGCAATTCAATGAGTTGTGATACCGGTTTCCATAACTGGTAATATATACACCATTCATTGCCTGTCCATAAACACATTGCTCACACTTATGGTATTTTCCTCCGCCTTCATTTCTCATATTTTGTAATTCTGAGTATTGAACATATTGAATAGATAATTGAAGATAGCTGCACTGATAATCTGAATGCCACACTGTTCCTTTTTCTGTGATATAGACAATCTGTCCGTCTTCATTTCCTTTTCTATCTTTTTGATAACCATTCCATGCACTGACTTTAAACTCATCTTTCAACTTCACCGAAGGACTTTTCAGTAGTGGAACCGGAATCTTTATCTTGTACTCAATAACAACATTTATCTCTTCTGTTCCCGGAATCCAATAAGACTTCCAGCAACTGATAGCTGATGTACCACCATTCAGAATACTTCTCTCAATTCTTTCTTCTCCAATCAGATTTACCAGATCTGATTTTAATTGAATTGTATTCAATACAGGAAGGACAGCCGTTGACTCTGCTGCCTGTTTGGCTGCATCACTTCCTGCTGCATGGATACAGCCTCGTATACTCTGGATTTCAATTAAAAAAATCAAACTTAATACTGCAAACATAAAGAGGGGAACTGCAAATGCAGCTTCTATTGTTACACTTGCTCTTACCCCCGGTGCAGATGCCCTTTCTCTTGTTGGACTGGTATTTTTTACCTGTTTATTTGACATCGCAGCTTTTCCTTTCTAAAGTGTGTGGGTTTCCTGCAAGAGGGATTGCAGGATTCTGAGTGTACGTTTTGGGGTGTACAAAAGAAGGTCTGAAAGGGCATCTGCACCGGAGGTAATTCTAGCTTCATTCATATCCGAAATAAACCGGATATTGGTAATTTAGATTTTTATAAACGATTATCTTATTCTGTATTTCTAATTTAGTCACACATTGATCTGCCTGAAACAAAATATGTTTGGAATGGAGTGCCTCTTCTACACAATCTAAAGTCCGCATTGTAATTTCCGGCACCGATTTCAAAAAGAGAAACATCCTGATATAATCGGAATATCCGACTCCTTCTCCTGAATCATTTCCCCTTACACTTCCACCATCTGTCAGAAGAAGTGGCAGCTGTGACAGAGAAACAACCCATTTATCTGCACTTTTTACCAGTGGAACTTTTCTTCCATCCAAAAGACAACGAAGATCCATAACACTTTCTCCTCCTGCCCACGCAACAAGTATCATCTGTTTCAAAGCTTCTACCGCTTCAGGCATCAGTAGTAGTGCAGATATTGTCACAGCCAGCGCTTCTGCCTCTGCCACTCGTCCCATATCCTTTGCCAGACAGCCATAATTTCCTGATATTCTCAGAAGAAAAAGACGAAATAACACGGATTCCAGATTTTCTTTATCTGATCCTTTTCCTTGTAGAATATATTCCAGTTCGTATGCTAAAGCATCCGACCGATCAGACTGCCATTCCTTCTCTCCACTCTCATCCGTTCCTTCTGATTGTTCTGAATCCTGCCGAAATGCATAGCCGAATGTTTTGAGAAGATATTCGTTGTACAGAAGTTTCTCCGTTGTCTGATCAAGTCCTTTTCTTGTTGGGAATGTCCCATATCCTTTTTTCAAAGTTCTCTTTGATGCCTGCCCCGACAAATCAACACTCTTTTCAGATACTTTTTTTCCTTTCGGAATCACAACAGAAAGAATTCCTTCTTTTTTTATTTTTTGCATAATACGAAACGGATTCTCCTCATCTGGCAAACTTGGCCCTTCTTCCATGTCTTCTCCTTCCGTTTGACTGCCGGATGCGTCAAGACTGTCATTCACCCGTTCCATTGCATCTGTCATTTCATCTGTTTTCTTTTCCATATCAGATTCTTCTGTCTCTGTCTGTTCCCATTTTTCTGTTGTTCCGGTAAACTTTTTAACCAGATCCATTCCATACCTTTGTTCCATATAAGCCAGCACTTGTTCTCGAAATGCCTGTCCGGATTGATCTGTCAAATACTGAATTCCCTTGATTTGATGATCTGTAGAACCAGAATTGTAATAATGCAAACGCTGGATCAGATTTTCTTCTTCATAATTTCCTGTCCTGTAACCAAGATCAATTCCCAAAACATGATATTGTTCCATAAGTTCCTGATGATATTCTCCGAAAACGGAGTAGATTGCCCGATCTGTGTCAATTCTGCTGAAATTTTTTGATCCTTGAATCACAGCAGACTCTAGAATTCCAAAGATAAATGAAAGTAACAAAGTAAATGATAAACTTAAAAATACAGTAATTTCGCCTTTTACGGACCGCATGCTATATGCCGGAGCTTTCTGATGTCACTTTCTCAAAAATCGTAGTGATCAAACTAATCAACTGTTCTTTAAAAATCAGCAGAAGCGCAATTAATATAACCAGAATTAAAACCAGTTCAATTGTTGTGATCGCGGCAACATATTTCTTATCTTTATTTTTTCTTATCAATAATTTTCTCATCTTGTATCTCTCCTTCTTTTCTCTCTTTTTCTCAAATCTGAATCGTCAAAAACGCTGGAACAGTCACAATCACGAACACGACTGCCAACATAAGAAACAACGGTATCATCAACTTTGTTCCTGCCTCTTCACCAAGTTTCTTTGCCATATTTTTCCGTTCCTCAAAAGCTTCCTGCGCCTCTCTTTGTAACAGATTTGTCAGTCCCTTGGTTCCTTTTCTCAAATTCTGACTTAAAAGCATTCCGAACTTTCGGTAAACCGGACTTTCGCACCTCCTTCCAAATGCCTCGTAGCATTCACTTTCCGGTCTTCCATTCTTCAGTTCATTCATTGTATATCTCATCTCTTCATACACTGTTCTTTCTCCAAGATAGTGTTTCTCTTTGTCATATTCTTTTACAATTTGGATCCAGGCTCTTCTCACTGTCATTCCTGCCCCTATATACAGACTGAATTTATTGATCAGCTGCGGATAATCAAACTGCATCTGCCTGATTTCTTTCTTTCGTTGTTCTTTCTGCTTTTGTTTCTCTGCTGTAAACTGGAATACAATCATCACTCCGCCAAGCAAAAGAATTCCAAATGCTCTCATTTCCTTCACAGGCTTCCAGGATAATTTTCTTCCATCTACCTGATCTGGCAATATCAGGTAATCCTTTTCCCGCTGTTCCTGATCTGCTTTTTCTACTTCCTGGGATATCTTTTTCAGAACACCTTCCTTCTTTGACAACGGTGTGGAAAACAGGTGTGCATAAAATTCACAGGACATTTTTTCCTCATCATATCGAAGGACAGCGGTTAATTTGACGAGTGTTCCTTCTTCCGTCAGCTTCTCCTGCTTTAAAACACCTCTGCTGTTCATAACCTCGTAGTTATCAAGTTCCCATGACACGCTGATTCCCGTATGTGGAATTTCCATAATAAGATTCAGGTCTGACCTGACCTCATCCAGACTTTTGTTTTCACCAAGGATCTGAGCCGGAAGTTCTTCTGCCGCCTTAGAAAGCTGTTCTCCAATCTCTTCTTTTGCATACTTCTTTTCCGAAATCTGAACCTTCATCTTCTCTTTCCACTCGCCTGTCTCCATCTGGATTTTTTCTGTCTTTTTTCCTTCTCCCTGTCCTTTTCTTTCCAAAATTCGGTTTCCATTTTCATCCTGTGCTAATTGACGATGATTATCTGTGACATACACTGCACTAAACATTACGATTGACAATAAAAGAACGATTCCGGCCTTTTTATAGATTCCATATTTTTCTTTGTCAGGCTGAAGTACTTTTTTCCACTTCTTGTTAAATCTCAATCTGTAGCAACCTCCTTCCAAACCTGTATGCTCCAAGATAAAGCACAAGACAAATGCTCATTACAATACATCCGGTCCATGTACCATACAAGACACTTAAGAATTCACCAAATGTCATCTTCATGTAGAGAATCATTATAAATGGGATTACGCTCATGATTTCAAATTCCAGCTTTTTCGCAGCCAGCATGGTCTGTATCTCACGTTCTGTATCGATCTTCTCTCCGATTGTTCTGGCCGCATCTCTGATAATCGCAATGGAATCCCCACCACTGACCTTAGCTGCTGCATAAACTGTAATAAAATTCGTCACATCCTCCTGCTTTACTTCGGCCGCAAATTCATTCAATACAGTTACAACTGACAGATTCAGATCCAGCTTCCTTACCATCTGACCATATTCTTTTCGAATCCTTGTATTCGCATCATACATTCCGATCAGATCACGATTTGTTTCCCTGATTGCATTCTCTACAGAATATCCTGCCTTAAGTGCCCCTGCCATTGTCTGGATACTATCTCTGAACTGCCTCCTGAATTCCTGTTCTTTTCCGATTGCTTTCTCTTCCATCCACTCCTTCATGTATAAGAACCATAACGGGAACAGGAGAATTGCCGGAAGTATCGATTCATAAAACAAATACAAAATCAGAAGAAATCTCACCGTACATTTTATGATTCCGACAGTATATTCAGATGGTGTGATATCCTGCAGCCAGGAGTTTTTCTTTATTCGTGATTTCATTTTTCTTCATAAGGCATCCCTGTATCTTTCCATTCTTCATCCCCTCCTCCTTAAATTCATAAAGAACCTTTGTCTGGATCCTTCCATCTTCATAACCTTCCACTTCTACAATCTGCAAAACCTTTCTTGTCTTATCTCGAAGTCTTCCAAGATGAATGATAATATCAAGTGCCGATGCAACTTGTCTTTGAATTGCCTGTAACGGAAGATCAATCCCCATCAGCATCATTGTTTCCAGTCTGTGTAACATATCTGTTGGATTATTAGCATGTCCCGTTGACATTGAACCACTGTGACCATTCAACATTGCTGAAGAGATCATATCTACCGTCTCTTCTCCTCTTACTTCTCCTACAACAATTCGATCCGGTCTCATACGAAGTGCTGACTTAATCAAATCTCTGATGGTTACAGCCCCTTCTCCTTCTGCATTCGGTCCGCGTGCTTCTAAGCGCACCAGATTCTGAACTCCCTGAATCTGTAACTCTGCATTATCCTCGATCGTGATCAGGCGTTCTCCTTTTGGTATATAGTTCGACAACGCATTCAGGAAAGTTGTCTTTCCTGCTCCTGTTCCACCACTGACAAAAATATTATATTTTGCTGCTACCAGCTTTTTCAAAAAGTTAGCGGCTTCATCAGTTACGCTGCCTATACGGATCAGCTGTTCCATCGTAATTGCTTCCGATGGAAACTTTCGGATTGTAAGGATTGGTCCATTCACAGCAACCGGATTCAATACAACATTTACTCGAGATCCATCCTTCAGCCTTGCATCCACAATCGGAGAGGCCTCATTTACATAACGGTTCGATTCACCTACAATCTGTTGAATCACATCCAGTAATCTCTCCTGAGACAAAAAACACTTCTTAGACCGGAAAATTCTTCCTTCTTTCTCATAAAAGATATGGTCGATTCCATTTACCATAATCTCTGTAATCGAATCATCTTCAAGAAGCTCCTGCAGAACATCCAGTTTACGAAAAGAGTTGAATAACTCACGCCCGATTCTGATCTTATCACTCAACGAAATATATTCTTCATCTGCTGCCTCATCCAATACTGTGCGGATCAGCTCCTGCAGTTCTTCATCATCCGTCTCCTTCGTAAGATCGATTTGTTCCAGGATCTGTTCATACAGCTGCTCTTTTCTAATCATCCTTACGACTTCCTTTCTCTGTCCGGAAATTCCGTAATTTTACTTGCAGATGCTTCTAAAGCAACAGGATTTCTTGGCTTTCCCATTCTGCGTCTTACCGTCTTCTTAAGAATCTCGCCATATCCTGCTGATCTAAGATTCTCTTCATACTGATTGAGTTTTGCTTTTGCTGCACCTTCCTCAATGTAAGGCGTATAAACTTTGCTGCATCTTCCTAACAGATCATACAGACCGTCTACCGTATCTCCAAGATCAAGAATGATCACTTTGTAAATACTCTTCTCCAGAATCAGATCCAAAAGTTGATTCCATTCTTCTTTTGTCACTTCTCTGAAATCTTGTTCTGCCCGGATCGGTGCGATATAATCCAACCCATTCATATGGCTGATCAAAGTACTGATCTTCCATACCGGATTGATACTTTCCTGCTTCATGTAATACAGCAGATCTCCAAGATTCATTCCGGATTCTTCCGGCAGGTAATAATTTAATCCTGAATACCCTTCCAGATTCAGATACAACGTAGGAATCGATTCTGAAAGAACTCGTCCCATACGCATGGCAAACCTTGTCTTCCCGATTCGATGAACCGGTGAATAGATCCCAATCAGACCATTTACATTTGCTTTCACTGTCTGCGATCTGTCTGAGACAAGTTGGATTTGATGCGTCTGTACTTCTGAATTTTCCTGATCTTTTTCCTGAAGTAAAAGTTCCAGCATACTGCTGACACTTTGATACCGGAAGAATGGAACCTCTGTGGGACTTCTCTCGTTCGGAATCTTCTCGCCGATCAGAAGATACTTCTGTCTTGCCGGAATCTCATCCCGATCTTCTTTTCCATACTCTTCTCCAATCAGCAGAATATTTACCTGCATACTCTTGGCTGCTATTTTCAGATTCTCAATATCATGAAATACATGAAACTGAAAATAACCGGATAATTTCTCAGATAATCTTCTGAACAGATTTTCTGAATAACTCTTTTGTGTATCACAAATCACAAAATTCTCAGCAGTTCCTCTTACTGCTCTTTGCTCAATTGTCATAATTCGAAACTTTGCTGCGATCATACAGCCTGAATAAAGAAATTATACCGAAGGTCCAACGCTTCGATGCAAAAGATACATCAGTAATTCCCCAATTCACTGATGCTGCAACAGATGATTTTCTGTTGGTAAGTGAGATTATATACGGGCACTTCTGTTTTGTCCATACCAAAATTAAAAATATAATGTTTATCTAAAAAACACAATAAAAATCTGATTATCCGCTAAAATACAGTATCTATC
>ERZ791897.195-NODE-195-length-58494-cov-5.510584_pt1 | contig 58494 bp, 61 predicted proteins | sample MGYA00510152_ERZ791897 | MGnify/ENA primary metagenome ERZ791897 (study PRJEB30046, sample SAMN00792050) | human gut metagenome | study: EMG produced TPA metagenomics assembly of the A metagenome-wide association study of gut microbiota in type 2...
AATTTTTGAGTATATTTAGTCATACGAAAAAAGCACCTCACAATCGCTAGACTTTATCTAACAATTGTAAGGCACTTCAAGTAGAGGTCTTTTTTATATTATTTCAATGCTTCGTTTAAGCCATAAACTTGCATTTCGTAGATACGAACCGCAGTGTCTGAGCCTTGGGTTGGCTTATCTACTACTAACTTGACATAGCGTCCTTGCGTTGGTGCAAAGGTATTATCGCTTTCTTTAGCCATGTTATTGCTTGTTCGTGCGACTTTTGTGAAATCTTTACCGTTTGTACTGATTTCAATCGTGTAAGCTTTGGTGTTCATATCGGCATTTTCGCCCCCAGCTTGAGCGTGTGCCAATTTAACTTCACTGATTGTCTTAACTGCACCTAAATCCAATGTGATTTCATGTGGTGGATTACCAGTTGCACACCATTTAGTTGACAAATCACCATCGATAGCAAATTGTGGTGCTTCAGAATCATTGGTAAAGCCAGAAGCTGTAGCTGTTGCTCCTTGTGAAAGCAAGCTTAAATCACCTGTAAGTTTAGGTGTTACCGTAATCAAGCCTTTCATCACAAGTGGTGTCTTACCATGACTGTTTTCAGCTGTTAATTTAACCGTATATGTGCCCGGTTTAGTGTACTTAACTGTTGGATTTTTGGCTGTACTTGTCTTAGTTTTAGCACCTTCAAATTCCCATTTAACCTTCTTAGTATTGGCAGATACCTTACTCTTGAAGGTTACTTCTTGGCCTGGAGCAATCAATGTTTGTGAAGCTGTAAAGTCAGCTTTTGGCATCTTGTTATCTGGCCAAGTAAGAGTTGCTTCATCCGATGCTTTGCCACGATTTCCATAAATATCAACTGGTACAACCACAAATTTAGTTTGGTCTTCACCGTTACGATCTAATGCATTTAGATAGTGTGTCTTAGCAGGAGTTGCTCCTACAAATGAATAGCTACCGTCTTTGTTGACACGATAAATTTCATAGGCTGCTAAATTAGCGGTATCGCTAGCTTTCCAACTCAAGCAAACACCAGCTGTCGTGCCTTCGTCTTCATCAAATGATTTACTGTCAACTTTCAAATCAGATACACTGATCTTGTTATTTGTAGGTTTATCTGTAGCAGAGATTTGCCCAAAGTTTAATTCGTAAAGACTATCATCTTTAGCTGTCTTAAATTTATAAGAAATTGCCGTTACCGTCTTGCCTTCAGCTTTCTTCACATCATAATTGACCGTTGTCCAACCTTTTTTGACTTTTTGGTCACCTTTAAATGTTTGGCTTGTGCCATCACTATAATCTAAAATTAAATCGAGTTGTGTTGGTGAACTAGCCTTAGCTGTTGTGGTAAAGACTGTATCTTTTGGCATCTTGAAACGACTAGAATAAAGTTTCATTGTCGTTGTCTTATCTACAAACATTTCACCGCGAAGTTTCAAGGAATTACCACCATTATAAGCAGTAGTGTAATCCATTGAGGCTTCTAGGCTATTTTTATTATCTTGGTTTTCAAAAATCCACCGATATGTTGGCAAAATATCTTGCAAACTACGGTTATTCCAGTCCATTTCGGAAACTTTCTTGCCTTTAATGAAGTAGCTATAACCATTACCCATACTAAAGTTTGTAACAAATGGTAACTTCGTCAAAGCGGTTTGTTCAACTTCAAAGGTTGATACCCCAGCCCAACTGGTGTCTTTTGGAATTACCCCTTTAGTTGGGTCACCCTTTGAATTTACCCAAAATGAATTTTCCTTGGATTCAAACTCATCTTGTGTGCTTGAAGAAGTATATGTCCAGTTTGGTGCATATAATCCTAATGAGGTATATGGTTTACCGTTTTTATCTGCAAAAAGATTCCATCTTACCGGTGTCATGTAGCCATCTGCTTGCACATCAATTCCGGCATAAAGATCGTATGGATTAATTCCTAATTGTTTAGCTTTTTCGTTTGATTTTTTAAGCAAATCTTGATCGGCTAATTTCTTAGTATTCCACCAGAAGTTCATAAACATGCTATCAGAAACAGGATTCATATTAGCATCGACTAAAAAGTCTTGGTTTTGATCGGTCAAGGCGTTTTGCCAGTCCATCTTACCATCACTAGTCATTGAGTCATACCACATGATTTCAGAATCCTTAGCCTTCTTTTTGTATTGAGCGATTAATTCTCGCATCAAATCGGCATGTTTTTTGGTCAATCCATCGTTTGTTTGCTTAGCTTCTTTACCTTCTTTGGCATCATCAAAGCTTGTTACACTCGTATCTGTTTCTTGGTTGATAAACCAACCATCAAAACCATATTTGTCGGCAACTTCAATTAACTTATCGACAATAGGGAAATTACCTTTAGTATCTTTTTGCAAGAATTGGTTGAGCCATTCAATCTTACCGCCACTGACTTCTTGTGGGAAAAAGATTGTCCCTAAAACAGGTACACCATTTTTATGGGCTGCGTCGATCACATCTGGACTTGGTGGCACGATAATTCCTTCACCAGCCGAGCCACCCCAATAAACTAACTTATCGATGTATTGCCAGTATGAAAATGTATTAACATCAAACGTATTGATCCCATGTGGTGCATTACCACTAGTACTGCTATTGATGATGGATAAGGCCACCACATTCATCTTTTTATCTTGTGTCTTGTTGACTGGCAGCAATTCTTTTTTAGCAACACGCTTGGCTAACAGAACCGAACTCACGTTATATTTAGCATCAGGATCTTTGTTAAAATCCCATTTCAAAAGTTGTTTAGGGAACCAATAAGATGATTCAGGATGCTTATCCATTGCCTTATTTGACGTGCTTTCTTGTGTCGTCTTAAAGGTAATCTTATCAGTTTGATCTTTACTGGAACAAGCGCTTAAAGTTGTTGCTAGTGCTCCTAAAACTAACGTGCAGGTCAATAATTTAGAAAGTTTCATTATCTTAATCCTACCTTTTTTAATTTTGTCTAAAATTCTCTAAATTTCTCTTAAGCCCAAATTCCTTAAAGAAACCCACGACTGATTAGTACTAAAAATCGTGAGTAAAATTAAGCTATTTAACAATTTTAGTAAACAGAAAGTTCAGTTTCTGAATCAAAGAAGTGTGCCTTATTCAAATCAAAGCCCATCTTGAGTACGGAACCTGGTTTCACAAAGTCACGTGCATCAACTTTAGAAATGAATTCAGTTTTGCCTACTTTGTTATAAAGTTGCGATTCAGCCCCTAAAAGTTCGGAAACGACCACGGTTGCTTCAACCACCGCATCTGGGAAGGTTTCTAAGAAGGCTGGTTCGGTATGAATATCTTCTGGACGAATACCAAAGATCAATTCTTTGTTTTCATAACCTTTTTCGCGTAAAACTTTCAAACAACCTTCCGGCACTTTCAAGCTGAAGTCGCCATCTTTGTCGATAATCGTATCGCCTTTAAGGCTAACTTTAAAGAAGTTCATCGCTGGTGAACCGATAAAGCCACCAACAAAGACATTAGCTGGATTATCATAAACTTCTTGTGGTGTACCAACTTGTTGGATCTTACCATCACGCATAACAACGATACGATCAGCCATTGTCATCGCTTCAGTTTGATCGTGTGTAACATAAATAGTAGTTGTCTTTAATTCTTGGTGCAACTTAGCAATTTCAGCACGCATCGAAACACGTAACTTAGCATCCAAGTTAGATAATGGTTCGTCCATCAAAAAGATTGGTGCATCACGCACAATCGCACGTCCTAAAGCAACACGTTGTTGTTGCCCACCAGACAAAGCTGCTGGCTTGCGATCTAAGTATTCTTTTAAGCCTAAGATATCAGCAGCACGTTGCACACGTTTGTCGATTTCTTCTTTAGAATATTTACGTAACTTCAAACCAAAGGCCATGTTATCATAAATTGTCATATGTGGATAAAGCGCATAGTTTTGGAAAACCATCGCAATGTTACGATCTTTAGGTGCTTCATCGTTAACAACCTTGCCGTCAATCTTGAATTCACCTTCTGTAATTTCTTCTAATCCGGCAATCATACGCAATGTTGTTGACTTCCCACAACCGGAAGGACCAACAAAAACGATGAATTCGCAGTCTTTAATGTGTAAATTAAAATCTGTTACAGAATAGTTTTCCGCATTTTCGTATTTTTTATAAATGTGATCTAAACTAATTTCAACCATATTTTTCACCTATTCATTAAATTTCTTAATTGCGTTTTCATTTTAACGCAAGCGTTTTCTTTCTTCATCGGCAAAACTTACAAATTAATTTATCTTCTTTGTGCACATTTACAATATACAAAAAGATGTCTCACCCATTTGGATGAAACATCTTTTTTTAATAACCAATTCGTTGGAAATTGTATTTCTTTTTGAGATAGTTGCGTACAAAAAATGCAGCCACTGCTAAAATCGCATAAATAATTGGATTTAATGGTACATTAATGCTTTGTGGGATAAATGGAATCAAACCAAATGCCAACAACCAAACAACCACCATCAAAGCCGTAATTCCTAGACCGCGCAACCATTTATTTTTAGCTTCTTTCATCTTTTGTGGATCCATCATCTTATAGAAGAAGGCCAAGCCTAAACCAACGATGATTGATGTGACAAACAAGGTTAACCAGCCATTGTTTTGTTGATCCTTTTCGTTTCCAAAGAAGCCCAAAACGCCATACAAGACACAAAACATCATGAAAATAATCAAGATGTTATCGACCGCTAGTTTCCAAAACTTGATTGGTTCACGTGGAGGTTCTTCACCTTTTTTACGTCCTGAAACAATTTCTTGGGCATATTCTGTCACGGTTCCAAATAATTTAACAGCAGTTATCCCCTGACGTTGCTTTTCTTTTAATTCCTTGTAGGTTGTTTCAAGAATTGCTTGTTTCTTGTCTAAATCGTAGCCTTTTTCTTCTAAAAGCTTGTTTAAACGAAACATGTACTCTTCGTTTTTCTTAGTTAAACCTGCATACTCACCATCACGAACAGTCACTTCAACTTGTTGAACTTCTTCGTTTTGTACTTCTACTTCTTGTTGCTTTGTTTCTTCAGCCAATCTTGAGTCCTCCTACTCTTATTAGACATTGAATCTAAATTCAATGATGTCACCATCTTGTACTTCGTATTCCTTACCTTCCAAGCGCAAACGCCCAGCTTCTTTAACGGCTTGCATGCTGCCATATTTGTCTAAATCGGCAAACGAAACTGTTTCAGCACGAATAAAGCCACGTTCAAAGTCAGAGTGAATAACGCCAGCTACTTGGGGGGCTTTCATGCCTTGTTTGAAGGTCCAAGCACGTGTTTCTTTACCACCAGCAGTAAAGAAGGTTGCTAGCCCTAGCAATTTATACGAAGCTCGAATCAAACGATCTAAGCCAGATTCACTAACGCCTTCTGCTTCTAAGAATTCTTGTTTTTCATCGTCGTCTAATTGAGCGATTTCTTCTTCAGTACGTGCACATACAGCTAGTGCTTGAGCACCTTCGCTTGCAGCAAAATCTTTGATTTGTTGATAGTATTTGCAACTATCTGGATCAGCCATATCTTCTTCGGCAATGTTAGCCACGTATAAAACAGGTTTAGTCGTCAACAAGAACAAACCTTTAACAATCTTTTGTTCTTCAGGACTAAATTCAAGACTACGTACAGCTTTACCATCTTCTAAAACAGGCTTAATCTTTTGTAATACTGCAAATTCAGCAACTGCATTTTTATCCTTGCTACGTGCCATCTTTTCAACACGGGTATAACGCTTATTGACAGATTCCAAGTCAGCTAAAACCAACTCGAGGTTAATCGTATCGATATCTTCAAGTGGTGCGACTTTGTTTGCCACGTGGGTGATATTTTCGTCTTCAAATGCACGTACAACATGTACAATTGCATCAACTTGACGGATATTTTCTAAAAACTTGTTTCCAAGTCCTTCACCTTTGCTAGCGCCTTTAACGATCCCTGCAATATCGGTAAATTCAAAGGTTGTGTGGACAATTTTTTTAGCCGGAATCATTTCGTCGATTCGTGCTAAACGGCTATCAGGAACTTCAACCATCCCGACATTTGGATCAATCGTCGCAAATGGATAGTTTGCCATTTCTGCGCCTGCCTTAGTAATTGCATTAAACAAGGTTGACTTACCAACGTTTGGTAACCCAACAATCCCTGCTGTTAGTGCCATAATGTAAATTCACTCTTTCTTAGTTAGTTTGGTTTGCTTTTTGCAAAACCTTTTTAAATCTTCTTTCAAATTCACGGCGTGGTAGCATAATCAAACGATTACACTGTGTACAGCGAATTTTGATGTCCATCCCCATGCGGATAATTTCCCAACGATTTGCACCGCATGGATGAGGTTTCTTCATTTCAACAATATCATGTAATTCGTACAATGTCATCACCTTGTCGTATTATTTCAATCCAAACTGATATTTAAAATCTCTAAAATGCGATTTAAATCGTCTAAGGATAGATAATCGATTTCAATCTTGCCTTTACCGCTAGTGTTATTTTTAATGGCAACCTTCGTACCAAATTTTTCACCTAAAAGCTGTTCACTTTGCTTAAAGTAAGGTGATTGCGGTTTTTCTTTTTTCAGTGGTTTTTTTGTTTGTTCGTTTAACTTAGCCACTAATTGTTCTAACTGACGCACGGTAAGATTTTCTTTAACGGTTTTTTTAGCCACTTCGATGATTTTTTTCTTATCTTTAAGCGACAGTAAAGTACGTGCTTGCCCCATCGAAAGCGTCTTTTCTTGAATCATCTGCTTGACTTGCGCAGGTAAACCTAATAAGCGCACACAGTTAGCAACGTATGGCCGGGATTTACCTAAACGCTCTGAGACTTGCGCTTGAGTCAGATGCAAGTTTTCCATTAATTGGCTATACGCTTGAGCTTCTTCTAACGGTGTCAAATCTTCACGTTGTAAGTTTTCCAAAACAGCAATTTCCATCATCGCTTCTTCGTCTAACTCGCGTACGATAGCGGGAATCACTTCTTTATTAGCCAATTGTGACGCACGATAACGGCGTTCACCTGCAATGATATCATATCCTTGAACGCTTGACTTACGCACGATAATCGGTTGAAAGACACCATTTTTAGAGATAGAGGCTGCCAATTCTTTTAAGGCATCTTCATCAAAAATCTTACGTGGTTGATATGGATTAGGACGAATTTGGCTTAATTCAAGTTCGATGACTTCTTCTTTTTGACCATTATTTTCTTGCGCAATTTCTTCAAATAACGCTTCGATACCGCGTCCTAAGCCACGTGCATTGCTTTTTTTATTTGCCATTTGCTGCCAAAACCTCCTTGGCTAATGCCATATATTCCTTTGCTCCACGTGAGTTTGGATCATAATCAATGATTGCCAAACCATGGCTTGGAGCTTCTGATAAGCGAACGTTTCTTGGAATGATGGTTTGATAAACCTTGTCTTTAAAGTAGTTTTTAACTTCTTGTACGACTTGATTTCCCAAATTAGTCCGTGAATCATACATTGTCATTAAGACACCTTCGATCTTGAGGTTTGGATTGAAGTGTTTTTGCACCAATTTAATCGTGTTCATCAACTGGCTTAAGCCTTCCAAAGCATAGTATTCGGTTTGGACTGGCATCAAGATTGAATCACATGTCGTAAAGGCGTTGATTGTCAATAAACCTAAGGAAGGAGGGCAGTCAATCAAGATAAAATCGTATTGATCTTTTAGCGGTAAAACTGCACTGGCTAGCCGTTTTTCACGTGCCATTTGTGAAGTCAATTCGATTTCTGCTCCCGAAAGTTGAATCGTTGCTGGAGCCACATCTAAACCTTTTCTTTGCGTATGTTTAATGACGTCTTCTAACGCAACATCATTGACTAAAACGTCATAAATATCTTCTTTTATCTCTGGCTTTTTTATACCTAAGCCACTTGTTGCATTGCCTTGAGCATCGATATCAATCAACAACACTTTTTGGCCTAACTGTGCCAAACAAGCACCTAAATTCACGCTGGTCGTAGTCTTGCCTACGCCGCCTTTTTGATTCGCTAACGCAATAATTACTCCCATTGTTGCTCCTCCGTTTAGTTTTTATTGTCAGTCGCAATATCGATAATGATGCGATGATAACCTTCGATGTCTTCTTCACTGGCTTTAACTTCAATACCAGTCTTTTCAATCATCTTGAGTGATTCTTTGATCGTATTGACGGCTAACTTGCTGTTGCGTGCTACTGCCTTAGTGTTGACCTTTTTAACTTTTTTAGGGACACTTGGTTTTTGTAACTGCTTGATAAAAGCTTCTGTTTCTTTGACCGACATGTGTTTAGCTAAAATCTCTTTTAACACTTGCACTTGTTGTTCAGCACTTAGACTGACCATACAACGGCCGTGCCGTTCACTGACATTACGATTCATGATTTCTCGTTGTACACCTGGTGCTAATTTTAATAAACGCATCTTATTGGCAACAAACGATTGACTCTTTCCGATTGCTTGAGCCAGGTTTGTTTGCGTCATTTGATTTAATTCCATCAAGCGTTGATAAGCCTGTGCTTCCTCAATTGCCGTTAAGCCTTCACGGTGCAAATTTTCGATAATAGCCATCGATGCTGAAGCTTTATCGTCCATCTCTTTAACTAAAGCTGGAATCGTCTGCCAATTTAATGAGCTAACTGCCCGAAAACGGCGTTCACCTGCGATGATTTCATATTTTTGTGGTTCATATTCACGTAAAACTACCGGCTGTAACAAGCCATGTTCTTGAATTGTAGCTGCTAGTTCTTGGATGCTTTCTTTGCTAAAAACTTTACGCGGTTGAAACCGATTGGCTACGATTTGACTCAATGGTATTTCTTGAACCCTGGTGGCATCGTTTGTGGCGTCTTTTTTATTATGATCTTTAAAGAAAAATGAAAATGGCATCTGCGTCGTTTGTTATCCGCATGGAAATGTATTAAAGAAAGATAACCCCACCTTTCTTAAGATTTTGACTGTTCTCGAAATGTCCATGCTTTGATTCTTTCAGTTTCGAGTTTACATTTATTCACCCAACGGTTGCTTAGCTGGCGTACCGGCTTTACGTGGGTATTTAGCCGGTGTTTGTTTAGTCTTGCTAAACACCAAGATATGACGTTCATCGTTTACTTGCGGTAAAGTTGTTTCATAATCAGCTGTAAGTTTAGCCCCTAAAAGCGCTAAAGCTCGCTTGGCTTGGCTTAACTCTTCGCTTGTCTTAGCCGCCTTAAGTGCGATGAATTGTCCGTCTAATTTAACTAAAGGTACACATAATTCTGCTAAAACACTCATCCGTGCAACGGCACGTGCGGTCACTACATCAAAGCTTTGTCGTGCTGGACTCTTTTTACCACCAAATTCTTCGGCTCTGGCATGTATAAAATGTACATTTTCTAAGCCCAATTTAACGGCTAACCGCTCTAAAAAGCCAATCCGCTTATTAAGCGAATCGATGATGGTAACCTCAAGTTGTGGAAAAGCAATTTTTAATGGTAAAGACGGAAAACCCGCACCAGCTCCCACATCACACAAGCGCAGCGGTTTGGTGCGCAAATCCGCAACAAACAAAGCAGGCAATAACGAATCACAAAAATGCTTCAAATAAACTTCTTGTTCTTGCGTAATCGCCGTTAGGTTCATCTTTTCATTTTCCGCCACTAAAAATTCATAGTATTGCGCAAACTGTTGCATTTGTTGGGCACTTAACTCGATTCCTTGTTGGGCAAAAAAGCGTTGAAATTCTTCTGGTGTCATGGTTATCCCCTTCACTGCCAAATTATTGTGAAACACAAGTAAATTATTCAGTGTTTCACGCACAATACAAGTGTAATTTATTTAGCCGTGAAATACAAGTTAAGTCCCAGATTTTTTATAAGTTTTTGTTTGCATTTTCAAATAATTTCAGCTACATTATTCTCAACAAAGATTATATGAAAGGAACTTATCATGAGTATTGAAATTATCACTTCACACGAACCGACTACCAACCAGCAGCCTCACTTACAAACACTGGCTTTTGAACCCAACAATGATATTGAACTCATCTTGCCACCTCAGGTAAATGAAAAGCCTTTTAGCTTTATTATCTGTTTGCAATCTCAACCAACCAGTTGGCCTTTGCAAGCATTATGTACACTGGCACAAAATAATTTAGCACTTGGATTAGTCAAAATCGAGCCAACTTTAAGTCAAAAAAAGCAAATCGCCTTAATTCATCAAGCAACGCGCCACTTATTATTGCATGCTTATCGTTTCAACTTAGATACCAATCGTTACTTAATCTGGGGAATACGGCAAAGTGCATGGCTTGCACATCAAGCCTTAGTAACGATGCGGCAACAAGCTTATCATACCCAGGATTGTCGGGTCTTGCCTTTACGTTATCGTGGAGTGATCATGAGTGCACCAATTCAGCTTGAAAACCTATTGTGGGCCGACAATAGATTTAAGCAAGCTCCTTGTTTTATCGTCAGCTGTGATGATCCAAAACAAGACTGCATCGCTAAGCTTACAGCAAGTGGACATGAAGTACTTTTTTACCACCTACCAGAAAGTCAAAATATGGACGATTCTTTTTACACGCCCTATATTTTAGACAAGATGATTACCTTTGCTAAAGAAATTTTAGAAAAAAAATAAGCAACAAATGCCAACATTTAAGGTTTTGCACGCACAACTTTGCTCAGTATATATTTTTTCAATATTTCTTCACAATTTCTTCACAATTTTAGATTATATTACAATTATACCTAATAACAACAAACAAACTTTTCATTTACTCCCCCCTAAACAGTAAGTGAACCCGATCAATCGGATCCCCCTAATCCGATTGGTTATATATTCCTTTTTCTCCACGGTTTCCCGACTGTGGAGTTTTTTTATTTCTAAAATAATTATATATTAGTGATTAATTTCACATTTTAAGAGGTGTTTTATTAATGACTAAACAAGAACAACAATTAACTCAAATTATTTCTTACGCTTCTGCTGCACTAGCAAACGATAAAACCGGTCATGACTTGGCGCATCTTAAACGTGTGGCTTCTTTAGTTGAAAAGTTACATCAGGAATGTGATTTTGATCTTTTCATCGCTTTGAGTGCCGCTTATTTACACGATGTAATCGATGATAAATTATTTGCAAATCCAGCCACGCAACTGGCAAAACTCAAAGAATTCTTGGTTGCGCTTGATTTAGACACTACACAAATCACAGCCATCGAAGACATCATCACACACATGTCGTTTGCCCATTCACTAGAACAAGAAGTTAATTTATCTATAGAAGGACAAATCGTCCAAGACGCCGATTGGCTTGATGCAATTGGTGCAATTGGTATCACACGTGCCATTTATTTTGGTGGAGCACATCATGAAAAAATCTATGATCCGACAATGAAGCCACGCCAAAACATGAGTAAAGAAGAATATCGCAATTTAGATAACGAAACGATCATCAATCATTTCTATGAAAAACTTCTCTTACTCAAAAATAAATTAAACACTTCAGCCGCACGCAAATTAGCTGCTCACCGTCATCAAGTCATGCTTGATTTTTTGAGTGAATTCAAAGCAGAATGGGATGGCCAACGTTAGCTTTAGCTTTTTTTAAATAAATCGCTAGTCTTTTTTAACTACTTTCGTGACTATTATTTAAGAATTATCGTTTATTATCCTAAACATAACCTGATAATTAAAACTCCGAGATATGTTACACATGTCTCTTCTTCTAAAAAATCAATGTTAGCGTCCTTTGACTAACTGATTTTGCTATATAACATACTCCTTTTTCTCCACGGCATTACGTCGTGGAGTTTTTTTTAAATCGTAATATGTTTTTAACAAATACTTAAATAATAACTTTTTACTATTTTCTAAATCGTAATGAACAACATTTAGCTCGCAAAAACACTTGACACAACAAGCTTTTTCCCCTAAGATACTAAACAGTAATCATTACTCAATAAAGGAGATCATAAATCTACATGAAAAAAATTATCTATACTTTAGTATTGTTACTTACTAGTTTTTTATTCACCCCAAGCGCACATGCCAAGGATACTAAGTTAAATATCGTGACTACCACCGATTTTTACGGCGAAGTTGCCAAAAAAGTTGCCGGTAAATACGCAACCGTCACTCCAATCATCAACAGTCCTAACATTGATCCACATGATTTTGAGCCAACGACTAAAACAGCTAAACTCGTTGCCAAAAGTGATTTAGTCTTATATAACGGCATGGGCTATGATACTTGGGTTAAAAAACTTGGTGGCAAAAAATACATCTCGGTTCAAACCATCATGCATGCCAAAGACGGCGCTAACGAACATTTGTGGTACAAGCCTCAAACTATGGCTAAGACTGCAACATATTTAGCCAAACAATATGGTAAACTAGATCCTAAACACAAAAAACAATACAGCGCCAACGCTAAAAAATACATTAAACAACTCAACAAACTCAACCAAAAATTAGCCCAAATTAAAAAGACTGCCAACAACCAAAAAGTAGCTGTTAGCGAACCTGTTTTTGATTATGCCTTAAAAGCAATGGGCTTTAAGATTGCTAATCAACATTTTGCCAAAGCAACCGAAGAAGGCGCAGATCCTTCTTACTCTGATATCAAACACCTTCAAAACGATATCAAGAACAAAAAAATTGCCTTTTTCGTTGCTAACAAGCAAAGCGATAGCAAAGTCATCCAAAACATGATTGAGTTGTGTCAAAAATCCGATGTTCCAGTAGTTGAAGTTACAGAAACACTCCCTAAAGATCACAGCTACATTCAATGGATGACTGCACAATATGAACAAATTCTTAAGTTACAAAAATAATTGGAAGTGAAATAAAATGGACAGTATCCTCAAAGTAACAGGACTTAACCTCGATATCCCTGGTCGGCGTCTTTTTAATGATTTACGCTTTGAGATTCCCAAAAACGCCTTGACTTGTATCACAGGCGAAAATGGTGTGGGCAAAACAACTTTGATCAAACACCTATTAGAAGACTTAGAACACGGTCATCAAGTCCACACACATTTTGATATCAGTCGCGATCAGGTACAATATGTGCCTCAATTACGCAGCATAGATGACGAATATCCTCTTTGTGTGGCTGATTTTGTCAAGTTCGGTATCAAAAAATGTTTCTGGCCTTGGAACAATAAACAAGCCAAAGATAAGGTCATGCAAATCTTAGCTGAAACTAAATTAACTAAGTTAGCTAAACAGCCTTTAGGCAAAGCTTCTGGAGGCGAAAAACAACGGACCTATCTTGCACAAGCTTTGTGTGCCGATCCAAAACTATTAATTTTAGATGAAGCAACTGCTAATCTCGATCAAACCTCAAAACATGAGTTGTTGTCATTGCTACGTAAAAGCATGCGTGAACATGGCTTAACGGTCATCTTCATCACTCATGACCCTGAACTATTGGCACAATACGCTGATTATGAGCTACATTTAGCTAATCAAACATGCACACTCATCAAAAAGGAGGCACAAAGCTGATGTTTCAATATGATTTCATGCGCTATGCATTTATCTCGGGGATTTTTATTGCCCTTATCTGTGGCATAATGGGCGTTTTTGTTGTCGCACGCCAAACGTCATTTTTCACCCACACCTTATCTGAAATCGGCTTTTCGGGTGCTTCGTTTGGTGTTTTTGCTGGGATTTCCCCGTTGCTTGGTATGTTGACTTTCACTTGTGCCAGTGCTATTTTCATCGGCTTATCTGGTCAACGTTTAGGCCGACGTGAAGCATCTATCAGTGTTTTTTCAGGGATCTTTCTTGGTTTAGGCATCTTGTTTTTATCTCTTTCAGATAAGCAAACTAGTTATGCAACAAGCATCTTGTTTGGGAGCATCGTTGGCATCAATCGTGATAATCTGTTGACCTTAGTCTTGTTAAGTATCGTTTTGCTTGTAGTCATCGGTGTATTATTTCGCAAACTGGCCTATAATTCATTTGATGCACAAGGAGCAGAGTTCAACCAACGTTTCAACCAATTAATCTCGGTTATCTTTTTAGTCTTATTAGCTTTGACCATCAGTATTACAGCGCAAATCGTGGGTTCGTTACTTATCTTTGTTTTATTGACGATTCCAGCTTCGGCGGCTAAATACTACACCCATTCACTTTACAAAATGATTGGCTTAAACATTGCATTTGCCTTGTTTGGTATCTGGTTAGGGCTTTATTTAAGTTATTTAACCGACTGGCCGGTCAGCTTCTTTATTACTTTGATTGAAGCTTTAATTTATGGCAGTGCCCTATTAAAAGAATATCTAGCAAATGCACATAATTAGCCTTAACCCTCGCAAAAAAGCGAGGGTTTTTAATTTATTTTCAATCCCCAAAAACTGCACGCTATCGGCTTCACGGGAACATTTTTAAAAAAAGTTAATTTTTTCTCTTGATTTTTTAATCTTTTAACCATATAATTTATAACAATCTAATCATTCTATAATTTCCCTAAAAAGGAGAGTGTGTCTATGAAACTTAAAAAATTGCTTGTAGCTGGGACTATCTTGGCTTGTTCTAGCCTAACGGTCAACTTACTTATTCCCGCTAGTGCCAGTGCCGCTAGCTCCAAGAAAACCTTAAACTGGAGCATCCCATCTGAACTGTCTACAATCGATCCTTCTAAAGTTAACGATACTTATGGTGGCGACATGGTCAGCAACACGCTAGAAGGTCTTTATCGTTTAGGTAAAAACTCTAAGATTGAACCGGGTATGGCTAAAAAGACAACAGTCTCTGATGATGGCTTGACCTATACATTTACCTTACGTTCTAATAACAAGTGGTCTAACGGTGATCCTGTGACTGCACAAGACTTCGTTTATTCTTGGCAGCGTACGGTCGATCCTAAAACAGCCTCTTCTTACGCTTATTTATTTGACGGAATTAAAAATGCTAACGACATCATGGCAGGAACCAAAGCACCTGAAGCCTTAGGCGTTAAAGCCCAAGGCAAATACAAGTTGGTCGTAACGTTAGAAAAACAAATTCCTTATTTCAAACTATTGATGGGCTTTGATGTCTTTTTCCCACAAAACCAAAAAGCCGTTGAAAAATACGGCGATAAATATGGTACAGCCGCTAAATACATGGTTTATAACGGACCATTTAAGATGGTTGGTTGGGATGGCTCTAACCTCAAATGGAAACTCGTTAAAAACAACAGCTATTGGGACAAGAAAAATGTAAAATTAAAACAAATCAATTTCCAAGTTACCAAGAGTACTACAACTTCTTATAACTTGTATCAAGCTAACAAACTCGATCAAACCAACTTAAGTGCCGAACAAGCACGCCAATTGAAAAATCAAAGTGGTTATACCGTCTTAAAGCAAGCACGAACAAACTACTTAGAATTCAACCAAACAATGCCAATCTTCCAAAACCAAAAGATTCGCCAAGCTATCTCTTATGCAATCAACCGTAAACCTTTGGCTAATACCGTAATTGGCGGGGGCTCAACTCCTGCTAAAAGCGTAGTTTCTTCTGGTTTAGCCAGTCGTGATGGCGTAGATTTTGTCAATGCAGCTAAAACTTCTGTTGGTACGACTTATAACAAGAAAAAGGCTCAACAGCTCTTACAAGAAGGACTTAAAGAAATCGGCAAAGACAGCCTTAGTTTCACCCTTTTAGGTGATGATACTGATGCAAGCAAAAAGATTACAGAATACTTGCAAAGTCAAATCGAAGCTAACTTGCCAGGCACAAAAGTTACCGTAGAAAACGTTCCACTTAAAACGCGGATCACACGTTCACAAAATACCGATTTTGAAGTCGTAGTTTCTAGTTGGCAAGCGGACTTCTCCGATCCAATCAGCTTTTTAGATATGTTTACCTCTAACAACAGCTACAACTTTGGTAAATGGAAAAATGCAGATTACGACAAGTTGATCACTGCATCTAAGACAACCGATGCAACCGATCCTGCAAAACGTTGGGATGATTTGGTTGCTGCTTCTAAACTATTAAATGAAGACCAAGGTGTAGTGCCATTAGTTCAAATCAACACCCCACAAATGATTCGGCCTGATGTTAAAGGCTTGATTCAAAATACAGCCGGAATAACTAATAACTGGAAAAACGTTTATTTTAAATAGTTAAAAACTCTAAGGTTTTTTGACCTTAGAGTTTTTTTGCGTGAAGCTTTCAGACTAGCTTTTAGACTACATTAATGTTATAATTTCATGGTTAGGGGTAGGAGATTTAACGTTAAGGATCGGTGGAACGGAATGTGAACACCGATAGAAAGACGCTGTTTCTGCGCTTATTTCTCCGCATTCACCAAAAATCAATTAAATAATTCCTGGTGCTTGTCTCCTTTCAAAATAAATTTTGGGAGATGTTTTAATGTCAAAACTCACATGGAAAAGTCCTAAACTGACGGTACGCATAATTACGATCGCAGCTTTATTGATTGCTTTAAAAGTTATCTTAAGCAAGTTTTCAATCGGCTCAGAATCGCTAGTTAAAGTTAGTTTTGGCTTTGTTGGTACGATACTTGTCGGCTATTACCTAGGTCCTTGGCTTGGTGGAGTCGCAATGGTTATCTATGATTTAATCGCCAACACAATTTTTGCGACTGGTGGTAACTTTTTTATCGGCTTTACTTTTTCTGCTTTCCTAAGCGGTGTATTAGCCGGAGCATTCTTTTACCAACAAAAAATCAGCTGGCAACGCGTCTTGATCTATGAGTTTATCCAAGCGTTAGTTTCGAATATTTTATTGACAACACTTTGGATTCATATTTTGTACCACGCACCATTATGGTCATTGTTAGTCGTACGTGTGCCTAAAAACTTGATTATGTGGCCGATTGAAACCTTGATTGGTGTCATCGTGTTAAATGCTATTGTCAAGATTGAGCACACTCGTCCAGAATCTTATAGCTAATAAAGCAAGCCATACACTGGCTTGTTTTTTTATTGCTCAAAAATGGTATAATAAAGGTAAATTAAGTAAGGACGTGATTGGATGGAAAAATACGCATTAATCACCGGCGCTTCAAGCGGCATCGGCTTTGAAATGGCACAAATTCTCGCACAAAACGGCCACAATGTCATCTTGGTAGCTAGAAACAAAAAGCGGTTAACCGAACTGCAAGAGATTTTAAGCATGAATTATCGGGTCAAGGCATTAGCTTACCCTTGCGATCTAACTAAAGAAGGTGCGTGCGTTGAACTTTACCGTGAATTAATCGAAAATCAAGAGCTTAACATTGACTTTTTAGTCAACAACGCCGGTATTGTGATTAGTGGTAAGTTTTTAGGTACGCCATGGCAACAAAGCGAAGAACTTTTACGGCTAAACATCACCGCTGTTTGTGAGTTGAGTTTCTTGTTTGGTAATCACATGAAACACAATCATAACGGACGCATCCTTAACATTGCTTCATGTGCAGGAATGTTGGCTGGCCCAGAATTAAACTTGTATTATGCTTCTAAAAACTTTGTCTTGGCCTTTTCACAAGCGCTAAGTCTTGAATTAAAGCATACTGGTGTAGCGGTAACAGCCTTATGCCCTGGCCCTGTAGCAACAAACTTCGCTAATAATGCTGGTTTAAACAATTCTTGTATGTTCAAACGCCTTCCAATCATGGATGCGCAAAGCGTTGCACAGGCAGGTTATCAAGCAGCTATGCAGAAAAAAAGCCTCAAATACTGCGGTGGGATTGCTCAAAGCGTCAACCTTGGTGCACGTTTGTTCTCCCGCAAATTCATGGCCCGCTTAGCCTATCGCATCAATAGGGTTAAATAATCTAGCATCGATAATACTAAAGTTGTTTAAAAGTAAAATCCGTCAAACATAGCGGATTTTTTATTTTTCTTTTTAATTGTAAACGCATTTTTTTAATATCGCTTGAATTTTATGTGAGTGAGTGCTATTCTTGTTTAAAAGTATTTTTTACTTAATTATCGCGCGCAAATTAAAGTAAATTTTATTTTTATACCCTTTTAAAAGTAATTGTTACTTTTAATCTCAAAGAAAGGCGTGTATTTACGTGCAAATTAGCAATACACAGAAAAAATCTACTCTTTTTATCTTTATGATCATTGGCACGGCTTGGATGTTTGATGCTTTAGATGTCGGCTTATTATCTTACATCATGCCACTAATCCACAAAGAATGGCTTTTAAGTGAATCTCAAACAGGCTTAGTTAGCTCCGTTAGTTCTATTGGAATGATTTTTGGAGGTTTCTTATTCGGTCGTCTCGCAGACAAAACGAGTCGCAGTCATGCACTTGTCTTGAGTATCTTAGTTTTTTCGTTAGGAAACTTCTTTTTAGCATTGAGTCCTGGGTTTTATAGCTTTTTGGTAATTCGTTTTATCGTTGGTTTAGGTTTAGGAGGCGAACTACCCGTAGCAGCTACTTATGTTGCAGACTTATACAGTGCCAAAGATCGTTCTAAAATGTTGATTTTAGCCGACAGCTTTTGGGCAGTTGGTTGGTTAGTCGCAGCGGCCCTCTCCTTTTTGCTTAGCCCTGTTTTAGGCTGGCGTGGCTTATTGATTTTAACGGCATTTAGTGCCTTTTTTGCACTAGTCGTACGTAAACACGTAGAAGATATCAGCAAACAAAAAACATCACTAGCAACACTTAATGGCTTAGATGCCTTGAAACAATCGTTTACTTGGCATACTCCACTTCTTTGGATTGCTTGGTTTATGGTCATGTTTAGCTATTATGGAATGTTCATGTGGTTGCCAAGCATCTTAGCGGCACGCGGAAATGATGTTGTCGAAGGTTTTGGTTACTCAACAATTATTGTAGTCGCCCAACTTCCAGGATATTTTGTGGCAGCTTGGTTGAGTAGCAAGATCAAGGTCCGTTACGTCTTTGCCATTTACATGGCGGGAACAGCGGTTGGTGCTTTATGGTTTGGACATGTTTCTGGTGCTTTATTGACGATTTTAGCCGGTTGTGTCTTATCATTTTTCAACCTGGGGGCTTATGGTGCTATCATCGCATTAACTCCACAACTTTATCACAACAACGTCAGAGGAACTATGACGGGCTTAGCACAAGGTATCGGTAGAATCGGTGCAGTCGTTGGACCTTTGTTAGTTGGTATCTTAATCGACCATAGCGTTTCGGTTAATAGCGTCTTTAATATTTTCATGCTTTCTTTATTAATCGGTGCGCTTTGTGTCTTAATCGTACCTGAAAATTTGCATGATGAGGATTGATACTAATGAACAACTTTTTAGTCAAAGAAAAAATGGCAGAATTTTTAAAAGAAGACTTTGGTATTGCGGATTTAAATTCCATTTGGTTACCACAACAAGAAATCAATGGTTATTTTATCGCCAAAGAAGATGGGATAATCTGTGGCCAACAAATTCCTAGTGCTACTTATGAACTTTTAGGAAACGCCACTTATACTCCCTTAATAGCCGATGGTAGCAAGGTAACTAAAGGGACCAAAATCGGGCAAGTTAAAGGCTTAGCTGCAAGTGTCTTAGGCGGAGAACGTGTCATCTTAAACTTACTCCAACGCATGAGTGCGATCGCAACTAAAACACATTATTTAAACGCTAAACTAAATGATCCAACCATCAAACTCACGGATACACGCAAAACGTTGCCTGGTTTGCGGATGTTTGATAAATATGCAGTCAGCTGTGGAGGCGGACATAATCATCGTTTCGACCTAACCGGAGCGATCATGTTAAAAGACAATCACATCGCTGCTTGTGGTCACAGTATTGCTACAGCTGTCGCTTGCATTCGTCAAAAACAAGGGCCGTTAACTCCAATCGAAGTCGAAGTTGAAACCAAAGAACAACTACTTCAAGCTATCGCAGCTGATGTTGAAGTCATCATGTTTGATAATCAACCTCCAGAAGTAATCAAAGAATGGAGAAAACTCGTACCTGAACATATCAAGATTGAAGCTTCAGGTGGTATCAACGCTGAAACACTACCACAATTTAAGGGCTGTGGGGCTAATTTCTTATCGCTTGGATGCTTGACTAATGAAGTAGCGGTATTTGATATTAGCTTTTTATTAACAGATGCAATCAAAGCAGACAACCCCTTAACTAAATAGTTTTGACTAAGCCACGAAAACCCATCTGTTGATGAGTATTTCGTGGCTTTTATAAAATATACCCTAAAATTTGCATAAATAAGACTAACTTAGCTATCAAACTCCCGCTTTTTTGCTCCTGTGCAAAAAAGCACAAATTATCTTTGTATAATTTTACATTTTTGTAACATTATTTTTAAAAATTCTTTTATTAGAAGTTTAGACAGGTTCACAAAACCTTGGCATAATAATTTTTCGAAATATTACTCACCTTAAGAATTTAGTAACATTTTTGTAACATTTGTAGTGATTACTAAAATTTACTATTGACACAAAAACCTTGTATTATCAACTATAGCTAACCGAAATATAAGTTCTCATTTCGTTCGCAAATTAAAATAAAGTCTTCATAAACAATGGTTTCATAGGGGTTATGCGACTTTTGTTACAAAAAACTGCAATTTGTAACATTTTTTAACGTTCACTAGTGTCATTTTAAGGATATAATAGCATTATGGAATTAATCTACACATGTTACATGTTTCTTTAAATTTGAAAAATTAGGGAGTGAAATCATTTGAATCATTCAGCAAAATCGTTGCTTGTCGGTACTGTAGGGGCAGCTGGTTTGTTATTAGCGACAAGCGCCACTGCAAACGCTGATACAACACATAAAGTTGTCAAAAACGATACGATTTGGGATTTATCTCAAAAGTACGGTGTCTCAATTGCAGATCTCGAAAAAGCTAATAACGTTGATGGTAACTCTCACTTGATTTTTGTTGGTCAAACTTTGACGATTCCTACTAGCGGTTCAACAACTGATACTGCTACAACAAATCAAGTGACTGTTAAAGCTGGCGATACCTTATGGGCAATCGCTAAAGCTCACGGCGTTTCTGTAGATCAATTACGTTCGTTGAATTGTTTGGCAGCAGATGCCTTCATCATCCATCCTGGTGATGTCTTAAAGGTTACTGGCCAAGCACAAAATGTTCAACAATCTGTTTCTATTCCAGAAACAACGGTTCAAACACCAACACAAGAAACACAACAACCGGTTCAAGAAGAACAAACACAAACACCAGTTATCTCTGCTAACCATGTTTCTTATACAGTTAAAGAAGGCGATTCGCTTTACATAATCGCTCAAGCTTATGGCGTTACGGTTGAATCCTTGCGTCAATCTAATGTCTTAGGCGCTACTTTACAAATTGGTCAAACATTAATTATTAATGACCCAACTAAGAATCCTACAGCTCAAGAAGAAACACAACAATCAACAACAGTTGAAGATGTTGTTGACTCTGTTCAAGAAGATGTGCAAGTAGACGCCCCAGTTCAAAGTACACCTTCTGTAAGTACAGACAACAATACAAACAACTCTGCTAACTCGAACTCCTCAAGTTCAAGCAATGCAGGTTCAAATACAACAGTTCAACAACCCGTTGCACCTTCTACACCATCTGTATCAACACCTTCTTACAGTGGTGCAGCTATTGCTCAATACGCAAGCACATTTATCGGTGTTCCTTACGTTTGGGGCGGAACTACTCCTAGTGGTTTTGACTGCTCAGGTTTAACTCAATATGTTTACGCACACTTTGGCAAGTCCATCGGCCGTAACACAATTGCTCAAGAAAATGCAGGAACAATTATTCCAGTTTCTCAAGCACAAGTTGGTGACTTATTATTCTGGGGTTCACGTGGTAGCACATATCACGTAGGTATCTACATGGGTGGCAACACTTATTTAGCTGCTCCAGAACCAGGCCGTTCCGTATCAACAGGTAACATGACTTACTTCATGCCTTCATTTGCGGTACACGTAAACTAATTAATACAAACATTATCCCCTGCGCTTGCGTAGGGGTTTTTGATACTAAAAAAATACACCACATAATCTAGGTTATGTGGTGTATTTTAGTTTTACTCAGTCAGTAAGTTTTGTTCGATATAATTAGCAATTCCATCGTGATCATTATCATCTGTAATAAAATTAGCAACACTCTTCGTTAATTCACTACCGTTGGCCATCACGACACCAATTTTAGCGTTTTGAATCATATCATGATCATTGTCGGCATCTCCAAAGGCGCATAGGTTATCCATCGTCAAATCATGCCAACTAAGAATCTTTTCTAATCCAAATGTCTTAGAAATACGTGGATCCATGAATTCATACAAGGTACTTGCGGTGATGAGCGCAGCTGATTTATAGTGTGGATTAGAAAATGATTGTCCACGTTTTACAACCTTATCCATGTCTTCTGGATTAAAGACAATCATCACCTTAGGCTTTGGTTCTTGTAAAAATTCATCAAAATCGACAATTCGATAGTCAATCTTATCTTCTTTAGATAGCGTCTTGATTAAATCATCTTCTTTAGGTGCATATAGCAACCCTTGGTATGGAATAGCAAAGTTTACTGGCATATCTGCGTAGTGTTTGATGATTTCTTTGATTAAGGCTCCATCAAGTGGGTAATTATCTTCTTGTTTATCCAAGGACAAATCACATAATTCTGAGCCACCCGAACCTACGATAAAATCGACTTGGCCAGCCAAACCCCAATCAGCAAGTTGATCTTTAACACTAAGGCTTTCACGGCCTGTGGCAATTCCAAATAAGTAACCTTGGCTGCGTGCTTTTTTGATGGCAGCAGCCGTCTTTTCTCCAACGGTTCCTGTGCTTGTAAGTAATGTTCCGTCGGCATCGCATGCGATGACTTTGATGTTATTCATAAACATATCACCTCGTCATAATTATACATGCACAATTTGTTTTCAACAACCGTTTTCACATTTTTAAGCTAAAGTTTGATATTTCTTAGCGAAATGCTTTTCTAAAATGCTCAATAATTGAGCAAAAGTAAAGGTCAAGACAAAATAAATGCCAGCAGCTACCAATAATGGCGCTACAAAATCATACAATGTACCGCCAACACCTAGGTCTTGTGCGGTAACTTCTTGTACGCCAATATATAAAAATACCGAGGATTCCTTGGTTAATGAAATAAATTCATTGCCTAAAGCTGGTAATGTTGTTCGGATAGCTTGGGGCAAGATGATAAAACGCATTGTTTGGATATGGCTTAACCCAAGACTTAAACCAGCTTCCATCTGCCCTTTTGCAACTCCAGAAATACCTATCCGAAAAATCTCAGCGGTATAAGCTGCCGAAGCAAGTGAGCCTGGCAAAGTTCGGTCAAGGCTTGAGCCTAAAATATGAATCGGAGCAATCTCGATGCACTTAGACAAAGTATAATAAATCAGCATTACTTGAATCATCGCAGGCGTCCCACGCACAATTGCGATATAGACTCGTGCAAAGCCACGTAAAAATTTAACCTTTGACATTCTAAACAACACCAAAACCACCCCTAAAATGGTCCCTCTAAAGCCACCGATTAGCGAGATGATGATCGTTTGTGCCGTCCCATCGATGAATGCTGGATAGTATTGGTACATGAAATCAAACATCTATCCTTGCTCCTTTCTAATTAGTTAGCGTATTTGCTTTGAAGTTCTTGCGCTTCTTTTAACATTTGTCCATCTTGTCCACTGTCTTTAACTTGTTTAATAACCTTATTGACAGCTTTAATTAACTTTTTATCCTCCTTCTTAGCAGCAACACTGTACGCTTCAACATCTTTAGCATCTGTTAACTGCACTTTAGCTACCGCATAGTTATTAGTCGTTGCGTTTTCCAACACGACACCGTCAAGTTTACCGTTAGCTAATTCTGTTGCTAAAGAAGTTACCAATGATTCAGAAACAAGGTTAGCATCTGGCATTTTCTTTTTAACTAATTCTTCTTGCGTAGTTGATTGTTGTGCTCCAATCTGCTTGCCGGCTAACGCTTTTAGTGTGTCATATTTATCTTGGTCGCCTTTTTTAACTAACAAAACATTTTTAACACTATAATATGAGTCCGAAAAATCAACGGCCTTTTCTCTTTTCTTAGTCTTAGATAAGCCAGACAACACTAAATCAACCTTGTCGTTGTTCAATTCAGAAATCAAAGATGGAAATCTGATATTGACGATTTTTAACTTCACACCTAATTCATCAGCAATCTTTTTAGCTAACATCATGTCATAGCCTACAAATTATTTTTTACCATCTTTAACGATAGGAAATTCAAATGGTGCAAAGTTCGCCGAGGTTCCTACCGTTAAAACTTTGGCTTTTTTAATGTCTTTAACCGAATTATCAGTTTGTGGGCTAGCTTTTTTATTGGAACACCCTACCAATACCAAAGCTAAACCAAATAACGCTATAGTCTGCATAAGATTTTTAAGTTTCATAATAATTTCTCCCTTTAATTTTTTTCTAATCATTTATCAACAAACACTATACATACTATTTTTGAATTGTCAATAATAAATATTCATAATAAGATAAATTTTAGATATTTAATACAAGAATACATAATTTTATACATTTTAAAGCACAAAAAAACGAGGTACAAACTACCTCGTTTTAATCTTTATTAAACTTACGCTTCGATAATCACAAAACCATTTTGTCCGACCCGATGTTGATCTTCAAGCAAATTTTGGCTCAAGATTAATTTAGCATTTTTAGGTAAGACAAACTTGACACTGCCATATCCCATGTTAAATAACGCAAAAATCTTACGGTTACCCAAAGTCCGTGTAAAGCTCAAAAAGTCAAACTTACTGTTACATTGACCCCATTCAAGACTACCTTGCGTCAACAAATCACTGTAACGACGTCTAAATGAAATCAATAACTTAACGAAACGATGCATGGTTTCATCTTGTTGTTCTTTATTCCACTTCATGCAGTTACGATTAGCGAAAGGCTGTGTCCCACTTAACCCGATTTCGGTACCATAATATAAACATGGCATCCCTGGTTGCATAAACACAAAAGCAAGTAAAGCCCGTAAAAGCTGGGCATCGTCACCACATTGTGCCAGTAGACGCAATGTATTGCGATTGTCTAAGGCATTTAACATCACTTGGTTGTTTTGGTCACGATACTTCATCAACTGTTCGTTTAAAGAATGAATCATCTCGGCTAGTGGAATTTCATGTTCGATGAAGTAATCACGCAAAATACCCATCAAAGCTTCGTTGGTTGTCCCATCAAATTCGCGTCGTTCAATTCGTGAACTAGCATCTTGCTTAACTTGCCCCAACAAGCATACGTCTGGTTTAATGCGCTTGGCTTGGCGGTAAAATTCATGCCAAAATTCGTGATCGACTTCATCGGCACAACTCAAATGCCAAGCATCAATATCAAAGTTTTCTAGCCAGTAGCGTGCCACTTGCAAGAGATAATCTTTAACTGCGGGATTTTTTGTATTGAGTTTTGGCAGATGAGGATTATTGGCAAAAACTTCATAAGATAAGCTTTTAGCAATGTGGGGATTATCGGTTGGCACATAATGTGGCGGAAAATCATGAATTAAAAACCAATCGGCAAAGCGGGATTGGCGTCCGTAACGTTTGACATCTTGCCATTGCAATGAAAAATCACCCACATGATGAAAGACACCATCAATCATGACTTTCATTCCACGCTGATGGGCTTGTAAAATCAATTCTTTGAGCTTTTCTTTAGTTCCAAAAGTAGGATCTAGACTATAAAAGTCAATCGGATCAAATTTATGATTAGAGTAAGCAACAAATAATGCCCCCAGATACAAGCCGTTGACTCCTAATTCTTGTAGATAATCGAGCCGATCGATGACTCCTTGTAAATCTCCCCCAAAAAAGCTCGTCTCGTTTGCTTCTTGACTATCCCATTCAAGGGTCGATTCGTGGTCATTTTTAGTATCACCATTAGCAAAACTATCCAAAAAGATATCATACCAAACAACACTACGCGCCCATTTAGGTGTTTCTAAGACATCATCCGTTGCAAAATACGGCAACTTAAACGGTGCTACGTGTTTCAAACAATCAGCTGTATATGGACGCAACTTGCGATCATCATAAATATATTCTTCGCCTTCTGGTCCTAAGAGATGAAAAGCATACTCTAAGCGCCGATTGGCTGGCAAAGAAAACTCTGCTAACCAATAATCTGCGACCACGCTTTGATACAAGCATTTCATAGCAATCACTTCTGGATGCCACAAGCCATCAGCAGCTTGAATCGCATATGGATCGGCATATAAAAGTTCCACCCCTAAAACATCTCTGTGTTTCAAACGCAAGCGGATCTGAACAGTATTTTTATCTTTTAAATAAGCCATCGCACTATCGGGGCGATGATAAACAGCCGCTTTTTGCATTTAACATCATCCTTCAATTTTCTATAATCATGCGTATCCCCACAATACGCAATTTTCAATAGTCAGCAAACTTTAAAATTGTTTAACTGTCGCTAATATCATTGAACCTCTCATGACTAAAGTCGTAAGATTCTTGGGAAAAGAGTGTACTTGATAGATTATTTCTTTACTAACAGCGTATCTCTTGTTTACCAAGCTATCCCCGTGGTTCCTACGGTTTATAAAATTTACCTATATTTTACTTTAAATTTGCTAGGTTTCGCAATCTTTTTCCTAACAAAAAGAGGCTGGAAAAAAACTCAGCTTCAATAAAAAAAGGCTCACGTCAAAAAATTTGGCGTGCGCCGAGTACACGTTAGAGGTGAAAAAGCAGTCCGAAATGAACTAGGATTGTTGTTTCTGGCGATTAACATATCAAAATTATGGCATTTATTCCAAAAAAGAGGGATAAAATCCCCAAAAAAACGAACCAAAAATAGACATAATAGAAAAATAGCTGATCAAATTTCATTTTTAGAAATTCAATCAGCTATTTTTATGTCCAGACTGGTACTTTTTTCCCAGCCTCCTTTCGTTAATGCATCATATTTATCGTTGTCAAACCTGCAAACATCACCATTGTTATCACGATAATAAACAATAACATCGGCAAGTTAAAAATAGCACGCTCAATGTAGCCTGGACGAATCTTGTTTTGTGCCAACCAATCCTTGATAGTTTGTCGTTCGCTGTACAATAAGACAAGCGCACACACGCAAGCTGCAAGATTTATCACTAGATTAATGTATTGTCCAAAATTACCCCAGTGGTTATTTAAAAAGTCACTCACACCACCGATGACAAAGTTATTGCAAAAATGCAGTGCAATCGACCAGACAATCCCATAATTATACGCTACATAACCTAAAATCAACCCTACACAAAAGGCAAATGGCGTTTGCATAATATTAGCATGCATCAAGCCAAACATTGCCGCTGAAACAACGATTGCTAACTTAGCTCCATATTTTTCTAGGCTACGTAACAAATAACCTCTAAAAACCAATTCCTCACTGATTGGCGCAAGCAAGGCACTATATGCTAGCATCGACCAGGTTGTCCCTGAGCTAACCGCTTGTTTAAGCTGTTCTAGCGCACTATAGCCAAATAAGTTTAGCACCATTTCAATCACACTATCAAAAATCCCTAGCAAGAGCTGGATTAAAATAAAGGTGACCACCAACGTGAAAAAGGAAAATTTCGTCATCTTCACTCTTCCTGGTGCCAAAATCTTTTTTTGTAGCTGGGGCGACACATACGTCCAAACAAAAAATAATGAGATTGCTACCGCCCCAAAATATGGTAAGCCTGAGTTTTTGACTGCAGCTACATTACTTCCGCTTAACCAAGCATGGTTGACCATAAATTGGCTAATCAACAACGCTCCTACCTGGAAGGTAACCCAATAAATCAAGATAGTCTTGGTTACTTTACCAATTGTTTGATTGTACTCTTTAAACTCCCCTAAGTTCCAATCATCTTTCATCTAATCCCACCTTTCGTTTAATTATTTCAGTAAATCAAGATGTTGTTGTTTCAATGTTTCAACTTGTTGTTTGCTTAGCTTACCCATTTGATACAAGGTATCTTCAATTTCTTCTAAGACAACAATCCGGTCGTTTAAGTTCGTCACAAAATCATACTTATCCCCGTCTATGATTAAAAGTGGCGAAGCATTGTATTCTTTCATCCAGATATCATAATGCTTTAACAAGCGATGGTAATAATCGATTAAAGATGGATCTTTTTCAATCAATTCATAACTGCGCCCTCTTTTTTCGATTCGCTTAAGCATTGTTTCATATGAAACTTTAATCGTAATCATCAAATCAGGTGATTTCTTTTGTGCCGCATATGGTAGTTCTTCCATCATATTGGCTAGCAAGCTCTTGTAGATCTGGTATTCTACTTCAGTCGCATTGCCCATCTCGGTATTCATCTTCATAAAGATCTCGTCTTCATAAATCGAACGATCCAAGATGTTATTATCTGCTTGCATCGCTTCTTTAATCATCGCAAAACGACGATTTAAAAAGTATGTCTGCAACAAATACGCATACGGATTAGTCGCATCTTTTTGTCCGTTTGCCCGCTTTTGGGCCGCTAATTCGTTACCCTTATAAAACAACGGTAACACCGGATTATCCTTAACCGGTTCGTAATAAGCTTTGGTTCCTAATTCATTAGCTAAAATCTCGGTTAGACTTGATTTGCCTGAACCGATGATGCCAGATAGTGTGATCAAAATAACTGAAACATCCCTTCTATTCGCTTATTTGTAAAAAGTATCGTTAACCGCATTAGCAATCGCAATCTTAACATGTGCAAATGACAAGCCACCTTGAATGTACAAGGCATATGGTGGACGTAACGGACCATCAGAGGAAAGTTCGATAGTCGACCCTTCCACAAAACTGCCTGAAGCCATGATAACCTTGTCTTCATACCCATCCATGTAACTTGGTTCTGGATCAACAAAGGCATTCATTGGTGAATAATGTTGGATTGTCGCACAGAATTTCACCATTGGTTCTTCCTTGCCAAAAGCAACGGTTTGCACGATATCAGAACGTGGTGCATCCCATTTTGGTGAAACTTCCATACCCATCTTTTCAAGCAAGGCTGCCGTAAAGATCGTACCTTTGATAGCTTCACCGGTTGTATGTGCCGCCATGAAGAAACCTTGGTAAAAATCACGCAAGTAAGCATAGGTTGCCCCTTCGTATTTACCTGCACCTGGCACGATTAAACGTGCGCCAGCTTGGGCAATCAAGTCTTTGCGTCCTACAATGTAGCCACCTGATTTGGCAATACCTGCACCGGCGTTTTTGTAAAGCGAACCAGCCATCAAATCAGCTCCATAAAAAGTTGCTTCCTCTGTTTCGGAAAATTCGCCATAACAGTTATCGATAAAGACTACCGCTTCTGGGGCTACTTTTTTGGCTAATTCAATCATCGGCTTGATCTTTTCAATCGTAAACGTATCACGGGTTGCATAGCCACGTGAACGTTGGATTGCGATAACTTTGATTGTTTTGTCTTCTTTTAAGACCTTTTCAACTGTGGCATAATCAACGCTACCATCTTCTAATAGTGGAGTGTAGCGAAACTTGATGCCATATTCAAGCATTGTGCCTGGATTATCACCTGCTACCCCGATGACTTCTTGAATCGTGTCATAAGGCATCCCCGTCATATAATACAACGTGTCTCCTGGACGCAAGCATGAAAAAATAGCGGTCGAAATCGCATGTGTACCCGAAGCAATATGGGGGCGCACGATTGCATCTTCTGTCTTGAAGTATTCAGCATAAATCTTTTCTAATTTATCACGGCCACGATCATCATAACCATAACCAGTTGAACCCACTAAGTCTTCTTCAGCCACATGATTTTCTCTAAACAAGTTTAACACCCGTTGTTGATTGTGCAAAACTTGATCATCGATTTCTTTGATTCGTGGTGCAATTTGTTGTTCAACTTCTTGAATTTTTGTTTGTAAATCTTTAGGAAAATGTTCCATCCATGTTGGCATCATTACCACAGTCCTCCTCCATTTTTTATACCATTCTTTATTGTATCATTATTTGTCCAAGTTCAAAGGTAAAACTTCTGCTTGTACGTGGATTTTTTTGGTAGCATCCGTAAAATAGTGTACCCCTTGGATTTCAGGAACAAAACCATCGAATCTTTCCATCGCTCCTACCAAAACTTGGAAATACTTTTGGTCGATGGTTTGCCAACGCTCACCAGGCGCAACAATAAAGACTCCCGGTGGATATGGCAAGGCTCCTTCTAGCGCAATTCGTCCAACCACATCTTCTAACGCACATAACTCACTGTCATTTTGCATGAATGCACGATCAGCTTTGGCCGGCGTTTGCACGTAATCTTGCATATTTTCTTTTGCAAAGAGACGTTGTTGCAACCTAAACGTCTTATTTTGACTATAAAAAGCATGCATCTCATCACATAATTGTTGAATAGTGTAGCCTTGATAACGTTTGGCATGCTGACTAGCCAATAACGGTAAAACCTCGCTCAACGCTGCATCCTTAAAATACAACTCTTCAAACCTTAACAACGCATCTAATAACACATCTAGATCTTGCTTGGTATCACCTGGTGTCAATAAGAACAACAACGAATACAAGTCGTCTTTGCCCTTTAAGATATTGTTTTCGCTTAAATATTGTGCCACAATCGGGCCTGGAATGCCTTTGGTGGTGTATTTTTCGTTGACCACATCTACCCCTGGTGTACAAATTGTCAGCTTAAACGGATCAAGCCGTGCTTGGTGTGGGGCAATATGTTTAAACCCATGCCACTGTTGATTTGGTTTGAAATCCCAACAAGTCGGATCACTTGCTAATTTGGCTGTGGAAACTTGTTGCCAAGAAGTCCCGTCAATTTCTTTTGGAACAAACGGTACAAAAAGTTTAGATTTTTGTAAGAGTTGCTTACGCCAATCTATACTTAGCTCCAATAGTTCTTGCCAAGCTGTCTGATTGGCTTTTGAGCCTGCTAAATAAGCATTAACCGTCAAAGAAGCGTATAACGGATAGGCATAACTAGACGTTACATACTTAAGATATGCATTGTTGAAGTGCTTGTGATCGACATAGCGTTTTTGGCCTTTTAAATGTGCATCTTTTTTTAGAATTTGGGAGGCTTGCCCCATGCCTGCTTGTTGTTTATGAATCGATTGTGTCACTAAAATTCCTGGATCATCTGGGCCATAAGTTTTGTTTAAGGCTGCTAAATCAGCCAATAATGGGCTAAACTGCTCATAACCACCCCAAGCACAGTCAAACAAGACATAATCACATAAATGCCCAATCTTGTCTAAAATCCATTTAGCAGAATAAAACAAGCCATCATACGTCTCTAATTGTAAAACCGCTAGCCTAAAAGGGCGCTTTTTTGTAGCCTTATCCGGTGCAACTTTTTGGATTTGTTTGCGCAAATAATCCTCGTTTAAATACTTAGGTAACATCTCGCCAATCAATCCTAAAGCATTGCGGTCGGTAGGCACATAAACTGGTGTTGCCTTGTTCATGATCAAGGCACTGTTGTATAAAGATTTGTGATTATTGCGATCAAACAAAACTAAATCGCCCTCACCTAGCAATGCACTTGCGCAAATCGTGTTGGCGCTTGTCGTACCATTCGTGCAAAAATAAACTTTATCGGCCCCATAAACCTTAGCGGCGTGTTGTTGTGCATCTAAAGGTGTGCCTTGATGCGTCATCGTATCACCCAATTGCGCAACCGTATCGCTTGTATCAGCGTACAACATATTATCGCCAAAAAATTCTTTAAATACTACACCAGCCGGATGCAAGTTATAATACTGACCGTTGTGATGTCCTGGTGTCGTAAAACTTATCGGTCGCTCCTTGGCAAAAGCAATCAAATCTCGCAAAAATCCTGGTACATTTTGTTCTTCATAGTGTTTAGCCGCCTTAGCTAGGTTAGCTGCATCATTTTTTGGTTCACCTGTCAGCAATACAATTGGCACATCTAGCCTTGCTTTTTGACATAATTCTTGCGCCAATTGTTGTTCTTTAACCGTAACTCCTAAGGCCGCTAGTGTTGCTAAATTTAACTCTGCACTCAAAGCTACTGCTTGATATTCTTTAGGAACACTAGCTAGCATCGTAGCTGGCACGGCAATTTTTAATATCTTCATCTGTTTATCCTTCCCTTTTATCTTTGGCTTAATTATAATAACAAAAATACGCAGTGAAAAGACTCACTGCGTAAGAAAAAACATTATAATTGATTAATCATACTTGCATTATAGGCTGCTCCAAAACCATTATCTATATTAACAACACTAACACCACTAGCACAACTATTTAACATAGACAGTAATGCTGCCATTCCGTTAAAACTTGCTCCATAGCCCACACTCGTTGGCACTGCAATTACAGGTTTATTTACTAAGCCCCCTACAACACTTGTTAATGCACCTTCCATTCCTGCAACAACAATTACAACTTTAGCATTACGAATAACGTCTAATTTAGCCAATAAGCGATGCAACCCTGCAACACCCACATCATAAACTTCTTCAACTTTGTTTCCAAATACTCGTGCACAAAAAACAGCTTCTTTTGCAACAGGCAAATCACTTGTACCTGCTGTTACCACACAAATATAATCCTTAGTTTTTTCTTCAAATTCTCCTAAAAATGCACATTGTGAACAATCATCATATATAACACTTGGTAGTATTTTCTTAATCGTTTTAGCTTTATGTTTATCTACCCTTGTAGCTAACGCGTTTTGTCCATTTTCATGCAATACTTGCATAATTTCAATAATTTGTTCTGCCGTCTTTCCTTGACCAAAAATAATTTCTGGATAACCATTGCGACTTTGACGTGTTATATCTACTTTAGCTTGTCCAATATCTATAAACTCTTGTTTTTCCATTATTTAACACTTCTTTTCTGAATTTGATTCATATTACCTGTATGATAGCCTCGCAAACTTAACATTACATCTAAGCATCCAAAACTACGAAATGCTTGATCTACTTGATTCATAAAATCTATATCAAAAAAATTAGCTCTCATTTGCGAGTCTACCTCAATACATGCACGATAGTTCATCAATCGTACTCGCAATTTGTCAAATCCAAATTGATGTAAATAATCTTCACACTGTCTGATTAACTCAAGTTTCTCCTCTGTAATAGTTTCATTACATGGTATTCTTGTTGCCAAACATCCACTAGATGGCTTATTCCATAATTCACATCCCCATTTTTTCAACTGTAACCGAATTTCACTTTTATGCCATCCACATTCTTCAAGTAAAGATATAACCCCTAATTCCTGTAAAGCTTGCATTCCTGGGCGATAATCTAAATGATCATCTGCATTTGTACCATCAATCACATTTTTTATTCCTGCTTGATGTGCAATTTCAAAAATATGATTAAAAATATAATGTTTGCAATAATAACAACGTTTTGGACCGTTTTCGATGAACTCTTTTGTTTTAAAAACATCTAGTTTGATTCTTTTTAAAGGTAGGCTTGTTTGTTTAGCAAAACGCAAAACATCATCTTGATCATTTGTGCAGATAACTGCAGCATCAACATGTATTAATAATGTCTGATCAGGAATCGTTTTTTGGCAAAGCAATGCCAAAAACGTACTATCAACTCCACCAGAATATGCAATCGCCACTTTCCCTAATTTTTTTAAAACTTGTTTAGTATAAGTTAATTTTTCTTCTAAATCCATCCTTCTCAGCTTTGAAGCTTTACTCCTCTCATTATGGGCAGAATTTCTCTTAATACTAAGTTCATTGGTAATTTTTAGCTTATTTTTTGAATAAATCTAGTTAATTGATCTTTTACATCAGTACAATCTATATGATTTGGTAAAGCTAGTAAATGTAAAACTTCTTTTTCAATTTCACTAAACTCATCTAATTTTTTAAGAAGCACTTGCTTTTTTTCTTGCGATAAAATATTAGCTTCTTGGCGTACTAATAAACTAGTCTGATATGCTTGCATTAAATAAATACGACATGTTTCCTTTTCATAAACTGCTTCCCTGGCATTCTCTAATTGAATTAACATTTGTTCAAACATAATTTTTCTCTCCTTATACGAGTTAATTACTCTTTTTTATTTCTAAAGATTCATTCATTCTTCCTGTTCGAAAAGGTTCTACATCAAGAGTCACATATTCAAATCCAAATTCACGTAATTTTTTTGCAATTCTTTCTCGTTTTTCCCATGCAACCATTAAATCTTCTTCAGGCAATTCAATACGTGCTAAATCTTGATGGGCACGTACACGAACAGTTTTAAACATAAACTCGTCACGTAAATACTTCTCACTTGCGAAAACCCGTTGAATCACATCATGAGTTAATCTTGTTCCATATGGAAAACGTGAAGCTAAACTACAAGAAGCTACCTTGTTCCAGTTACTCAAATTATGTCTTTGTGCTAATAGACGAACTTCATTTTTATATAGCTTGACCTGTTGTAAAAGACTTAAAATCCCCTCTTCATCACGTGCTTTTAATCCAGGTCTAAAATCACTTTCATCATCCATTATCATGCCATCTAATATATTTTCATATCCCTCTTTATTAACATGTTTTTTTATTGTCTGATAGAGTAATTTTTTACTGTAATACCAGCTTTTAGGTGTATTCGCGACAATTTTAGGCTCACGTAATTCACTCATTTCCAGTCCTAAAACTTGCGACCCCATTTTATCTGCTATATCAATGGCTAAATTAAACTCTTCATCTGAAAATAATTCAGAATTGACAATAACCGCTAACACATTAGATTCTCCTAGTGTTTCTAAAGCTACTTTTAGCAAATAAGTACTATCAATTCCACCAGAATACGCAATTGCTACCTTTTTTAAAGTACACAACTTTTCAATAAGATGTTGTTCTTTTTCCAACATTTCTTGCATAATTTCACTCTCCCAATAAATCGCTAAACTAATGATGGATATTAGTATATGCAAAACTATCTTTAAAAAAAATAACGATTATTGTCATCATTTGCTACCAATTTATTGTGCTTTATATTCTTGCAATGCTTCTATGTTTTTGATAATAATTTTTTGTTTGTTGACTTCAATAATTTCTCCTTGTTTCAAATCATGCATTATTCGATTAACACTATTTCGTGTTGAAATACCACAAAATCCAGCTATATCCTCATTAGTTACACAGAAATCAATTAAAATACTTCCGTTTTCTTGTTTCTTCCCAAACAAAGCAACTAATTTACAAAGTAGCGCACAAACCGCTCCTTTTTTACCATTCATTGTCATAGTCTGTAAAGTTTCAATATAAATCGATAATTTTTTACGATAATAATCCCTCACATAATCTTGTAACTTTTGGTCAGCTTTTACATAGCGCCAAAATTCAGTACGTGGCATACGATAAAATACAGCTTCTTCACTTTCAATTCGAATATTAAAGGGTGAAGAAGTATATTTTGATACTTCATCTTTTAATAGCGAAATTACATCCGGTGCAGTGATATACGATAAATTAAATTCTCGTCCATCTAGCAAAATAACACTAATTTTAACAATACCTTCTTTTAATATATAAACGTATGATTCATCTAGTCCATGGTATGCCAAATATGTGTGTTTTCTTTTGGAAATAATTGGTACATGCTTGTTTTCTAAAAATTTAATCAAATAATCTATCTTATCCTCTGACATTTTTACTACGCTACCCCTTTTTACAATTATTAACTTACATTAGTTTTCATACGCGTTTACAAATTTACTCTATTATTTTTCAAAAAACAATAACATTTGTTACTAACAATCGTGTTTTCGTTAATATACTTTTTTAGTATATACTACCCTTTGTTAAAAATTTAACACTTAGGAGATGTAAGAAATGGTAGAGATTAACTTACCTTACAACACAACAAGTATTACTGCAAAAATTCCAGATGAAAATTTTGCAGGCTTAATTGAGTCACATGCTGAAGATTTTTCAAATCCATTTTCTGAAAAAGAAACTGTTGAAAAATCATTAGATAATCCTATTGGCAGTCCAAGATTAGAAGAACTTGCTAAAGGAAAAAAAGATATCGTGATTATTAGTTCTGATCATACTCGACCAGTCCCATCTCATATAATCACCCCAATTTTACTTCGGCGTATTCGTAGTGTTGCACCAGATGCACGTATTCGTATCTTAGTAGCCACCGGATTTCATCGTCCATCAACACGTGAAGAATTAATCAACAAGTATGGGCAAGAAATTGTTGATAATGAAGAAATCGTCATGCATTTTTCTAAAAAAGATGAAGATATGGTTGAAATTGGCACACTTCCTTCCGGTGGTGCTTGTCTAATTAATAAAGTCGCTGCACAAGCCGACTTATTAATTTCTGAAGGTTTTATTGAATCCCACTTTTTTGCTGGATTTTCTGGTGGACGCAAAGCTGTTTTACCTGGCATTTCTTCTTATAAGACTATCATGTATAACCACTCAGGAGAATTTATTAATTCAAAAAATTCACGTACTGGTAACCTTAAGCATAATCTTATTCATGAAGATATGGTTTATGCTGCTCGCTGTGCTAAATTAGCTTTCATCTTAAATGTTGTCTTGGATGGCGATAAAAAAATCATCGGTTCTTTTGCAGGTGATATGGAAGCTGCACATAAAGTCGGTTGTGATTTTGTTGAAAAATTAGCCACTGTTAAAAAAATTCCTTGTGATATTGCAGTTTCAACTAATGGTGGTTTCCCATTAGATCAAAACATTTATCAAGCAGTTAAAGGAATGACTGCTGCAGAAGCTACTAATAAAGAAAATGGTGTAATTATCATGGTCGCTGGCTGCCAAGATGGTCATGGTGGTGAAGGATTTTATCATAATATTGCCGACTTAGCTACACCACAAGAATTTTTAGATAAAGCTATCAACACTCCACAACTTGAAACAACACCTGATCAATGGACTTCACAAATTCTTGCACGGATCTTAGTTCATCATAAAGTAATCATAGTTTCTGATCTAGTTGATCCACAACTTGTAACTAATTTACACATGCAAATTGCCAAAACATTTGATGAAGCCTTACAAATGGCCTTTGAAATGCAAGGCAAAGAGGCAAAAGTTACTGTTATTCGTGATGGCTTGTCTGTCATTGTCAAATAAAATTTAAAACCTAAAGGAGTTTTACTATGTCTCATATTTTGTATCTTGAGCCATTCTCTGGGTTAAGTGGTGATATGCTTAACGGCTTATTATTAGATTTAGGCGCAGATGTTGATAATTTAAAAAAGTCATTGACTTCATTATCGAATAAAGAATTTGAAATTAAAATTGAACATATTACTAAGAATAATATTTTAGGAACTGATTTTGATGTCATAATGCCACATCATCAACCTAAAGATTGCGGTATTGCACACAATCATCATCATTCCCGTAACTTAAAAGACATCTTAACTTTGATTGAATCTAGTGCGCTTAGTTCATTTGTCAAAAAACATGCAAGTAATGTTTTTTATGATATTGCTAAAGCTGAAGCAAATGTTCATAACAAGTCACTTAATGACATTCATTTTCATGAAGTTGGTGCAATTGATTCAATTGTTGATGTCATTAGCTTCTTTGTTATGTTTGAACAATTGCAAATCTCACAAGTTTATTCAACTACTATTACCGAAGGCTGTGGATTTATCAATGTTGCGCATGGAACAATGCCCGTTCCTGTACCAGCTGTTATACAATTATTAAACCATACAGACTTCCCAATTAAACAAGATACAGATGTTGAAACCGAGCTTGTAACTCCTACTGGTTTAGCCATTTTAAAAGAACTAAAACCCATCTTTCAACCATTGCCAAACTGCACTCAAATCAAAATCGGTTACGGATTTGGCAAAAAAAATACAGGAAAGTTTAATGCTTTACGCGGAAGATTATTTTCACTGAAACACAGTCAAACTCAAATTAATCAAAACAATGATCAAATCATCAAAATCGAAGCAAATATCGATGATCAAAGTCCCGAGCAACTAGGTTATGTAATGAATTTACTCTTAGAAAATGGAGCTCTAGATGTTTTTTATACATCTATTCAAATGAAAAAAAATCGACCAGCAACTATGCTAAGCGTTTTAGTAGACGTTACTCAAAAAGATAATTTTATTAAATTAATTTTAAAACATACTTCAACAATTGGTGTCCGCTATCAAATATTCCAACGTGTAGTTATGCGTCGCTCATTTGATACATTAACCACTTCCTATGGAAAAATCCGTATTAAAATTTGCCAATTTCAAGATTTAACAAAAAAAACACTTGAATTCGATGATTGTGCAGAAATTGCCAAGATAAATAAATTACCAATTTCAACCGTTTACCAAACAGCGAATGCTGCATTAAATAATCATACAAATTAAAGGAGTTATGTCATGTTACACAATGTTTTAGCTGAATTTATGGGAACCTGCTTAATGATTGTTTTTGGGGTAGGTGTACACTGCGATGAAGTCTTACACAAAACAAAATATCATGGTTCTGGTCACATCTTTGCAATTACCACCTGGGCATTCGGAATTACCGTTTGTTTGTTCATATTCGGTGGAGTATGTATTAACCCAGCTATGGCACTATGCCAAGCAATCTTAGGAATGATTCCTTGGAGTAGTTTTATTCCTTATGTAATTGCTGAACTTCTCGGTGCACTTTTAGGTGCAACAATTGCTTATATCATGTATGCAGATCATTTTAAAGCATCTGAAGGAATTATCGATCCAGTTGCAATCCGTAACATTTTTTCAACCAATCCTAATTGCCGTAATTTAGCACGTAACTATTTTGTCGAAACATTTGCTACTTTTGTCTTTTTAACAAGCATATTGGCAATAGCTCATAATGCCGAACCTGTATTGCCTATTGGTGTTGGTTTATTAACTTGGGCTGTTGGTATGGGACTTGGTGGTACAACTGGTTTTGCTATGAATCAAGCTCGTGACTTAGGTCCTCGTTTAGCTTATCAATTATTACCAATCAAAAATAAAACCAATAACGATTGGCAATATGGTTTAATTGTCCCAGGAACTGCACCTTTTGTAGGAGCTATTTTAGCGGCTTTATTCGTCAAATTTTACCTAAAATTCTAGTTTAAATTATCGAAAGGATGTGTTGGCATTTTATCCATTTTCAATGGTTAAATGTCGAATTTATGAAAAAAGAAATTTTATCTGACAGCTTAAAATATTATCTAGCTTGCTTAGGATTACACATCATTGGAATTGGATTATTGCTTAATGCAATGGCAAGCTATCCTCGATTCTTGGCATTAGGTTTATTAGCCTATTCTTTAGGATTACGTCATGCATTTGATGCTGATCATATTGCTGCTATTGACAATACTGTTCGTAAACTTATTTCTGAAAACAAAAAAACAAGTGGTGTTGGCTTTTTCTTTTCACTTGGACACTCAACCGTTGTTTTTTTGATGGCTTTATTTATTGGTTTATCAGTAAAATGGGCTACTATTCAGCTTCCTATTCTTCAAAAAATTGGCGGAAAAATAGGTGCTGTGGTATCTGGGAGCTTTTTAATTGCTATTGCTGCCTTTAACTTTGTTATTTTAATAAGCTTATTTCGTTCACTTCTTGATTTGAAAAGCGGTAAATTAGACGATACCAAGATAAATTCATTACTTGTTCCAAATGGTTTTTTAACTCGTCTTTTACGGCCACTTTTTAAATGCATCAATCATAGTTGGCATATGTATCCTATTGGTTTTTTGTTTGGTTTAGGATTTGATACTGCTTCAGAAATTGCTTTACTTGCGCTTTCTGCTACAGCAACCCAAGCAAACTCATCTTTTCTAGGAACTTTATCATTGCCAATATTATTTGCTGCTGGAATGAATTTGATGGACACTACTGATTCTGTTATGATGTCTGGTGCCTATAAATGGGCTTTCGAAACACCCGTACGTAAAATTTATTACAACCTAACTGTTACAGCTATTTCTAGTATAGCCGCTCTTCTAATTGGTAGCATCGAATTATTACAAGTCGCTTCTAAGTCTATTAAATTTAAAAACATTTTTCTACGATATTTACAACGTTTAGACTTTGGAGTTCTTGGATATTGTATTGTTATTTTATTAGGAGCATGTTGGTTAGTAACATACCTTTCTTATAAGCTTAAAAATCAACATTTTGACAATCAAAAACTGTAAAATTTTTAAGGAGCTGGGAAAAACTCAGCTTTAATAGAAAAAAGGCTTACGTCAAAAAAATTTGGCGTGAGCCTTTTTTATGGCTAATCTCTTGCTAATATTAAGTTGAACAAAACCAATAAAGGAGAGGTTAACCATGTACAAGAATTATAACACATCTGAACTAGAATTAGATATTACTACTTATTCATTAAAATTACCATCTGACCATATTGCAGTTTTAATCAGCCACTTCGTGGACTCAATTTTACTTAATATTCTTTCAGAAGAAACTTCACATACCGGTCGGCCTGCTTTTCATCCGGCTATGCTACTAAAAATGACGCTTTTTGCTTATCATGAAGCTGTTTTTTCTGGCAGAAAGATTGCTAAATTAAATTAATATTACCTTCCTATGATGTGGTTAAGTGATAATACTCTCATTAGCTATAAAACTATCAATAATTTTCGTTCTAGTGATGCAATAAAAGAACTTATCAAAGAAACTGATATTAAACTAGTTGAGTTGGAAGAAGAAATTAAAGTCGAACCTAGGGTTATAAAAGGTGGTTCAAAAAACAAACATGTTCGTCGTAAATTAAAGAGTATCAAACGTAAATTGAAAGAAGATTTTCTTCCTAGAAAAGTGAAGTATGAACGTGATAGAGAAATTTTCAAAGATCGCAATAGTTTCTCGAAAACAGATACTGACGCTACTTTTATGCGCTTAAAAGAAGACCACATGCAAAATGGTCAATTAAAACCTGCTTATAATTTACAAATTGCGACCAGTGGTCGCTTTGTTTTGCACTATGATATCTTCCCTAATCCAACGGATACACGAACGTTAGTACCTTTTTTGAAGTTTTTTTCTAATTTGGATTTATTTAAATACATTGTTGCGGATGCAGGCTATGGCAGTGAAACCAATTATCAAGCAGTTATTGACAAGTTTGAAAAGATTCCATTGATTCCTTACGGAACGTATCAAAAAGAACAGAGTCGTAAATACCAAAGAGATCCACAAAATATTAACAATTGGACATATTACGATAAAGATGATTATTATACAGACCCTGATGGAGTCGTATTTAAGTTCCAAAGATATAGTTCTCGTGTGGATAATATGGGGTTAAACGAGATTTTAAAGTCTACGTAGCTGATAAATTTCAAGCGACAAAGAAATTAGAACAATTAGCGAAAACTCAAAAGGGCCAACAACGGACTAAATCAATAAACTTAAACTGGGAATATTTAAAACATAAAGCTAAAGAAAACCTTTCTAGCGAAAAAGGTTCAACTATCTACCCAAGAAGGTGAACAGATGTTGCAACAATTTTCGGAGATATGAAGGATAATTTTGGCGTGCTTGCTTTTGCAATACCTTTTTACTATCATCCATCTGTGTCAGCATTTTAGCTAATAATTCCTGGTTGAGTATGCGATAATCTTCGAAAGTCAAAACTTTCTGTAATCCCCATAAACCAAGTGACAAAAAAACTAAGAACAAGGCTAAAGACAACCAATGCGGCAACGCATACCCAAAAAAGGTAAGCTGTATGCCAAAAACAAGAAAAGTGCACTAAGCATCCACACTTTTTTAGATGATTTATCCGTCAAAATCATACGTTGACTGGCATATTCCTTTAAAAAATCACCCGCCATAAAAAGTTTTAACTCAATAAACCCAAGCAAAACTAAGATGCAAAGCCCCGGACTAAGCGTTCTACCAAATAACATCAACATGACCACAAACCCAATAAATGTTTTCGCCAAGTCATAAAAATAATTAATCAAAGTATATTGTTTAGCATCCATCCGTAAACTGATTAGTGCATAATACTTGTCTTTACTTGGATCACAAATCCCCGTGTTAAGCAAAGCCCCAACTAGCGAAAGAAATAACAAGATATGCAAAAAAACTTGGTTGGACGTCTCGGCTGCCCGTGTTGAAAAGTCTTGTACACTCAAAATAAAAAGAGCTAAATATAAGAGTTTACCACCAAACAACACCACAACTTCCCAAAACAAAGCCAAGATAAACGCTACAATTTTTAAGCCTCGTACTCGATAAAGGCTAGCAGGTAAGATTTTGCTTAGTAGTGGAATTCGTTTCAACGCAAATAAAATGGCATTTACGCGATAAGTGTTTTTTAATGTAAAAGAAATCCGCAAAGTTTTAAACATCGGCTTTCCCCCGCAATAATTCGATAATTTTTTCTCTGAATTCTTGACTATCTAACTCCTGTTTTTCTACTACTTGCAAGCAACCATGATGCAATAAAACAATCTCGTCACATAAATTTAAGGCTAAATCCATGATATGCGTCGAAAAAATGATGATGTGATCTTGTTTTAAATTTTGCAACATCTGCTCCATCTCTTCGGCTGCCACCACATCAAGCGAAGTCAGCGGTTCGTCTAACAACAAGACATTGGGTTTAGCAATGATATTGACTAGCATTTGCATCTTGTTTTTCATCCCATGAGAGTAGTCTTTTAAAAGCCGATCTCTGTCCGCAGATTCGATTCCCACACTTTCGAAATATTCATCTAAACTCCGCTTGTCTTTGATTGATTTTTCATTGACATCGACAAAAAACTTCAAAAACTCACGCGCCGTCAAAAATTCTGGAACGGTCGGTGTCGATAAAATATAGCCCATATCGGTAGGTTTGACTGGGCGTTTGCCTTAGTTTTCTTGCAAATAAAAACACCCCGCATCGGCTTTAATATCACGATTTAAACAATTAAATAAAGTTGTTTTGCCTGCCCCATTTCTCCCAAGCAAAGCGTAAATTTTCCCCGCTTCAAACGTAAAGTCGATATCTTTTAAAACTTCTTTTCTTCTCAAAACTTTTAGCCAGATGTTCAATTACAAACTGCATAATCCCCCTCTTAACTTAAGCGTTTTTTTAATATATCATATCATCACTAATTAAAAAAACCCAGGAAAAAATTCCAGAGTTTAACGTAAATCTTTTTTAAAACGCCAAAGTAAGGCCGCTAAACTGATTAAAAAACCAGCAAAAAACAATCCAAAGCACGCCATAAAAAACGCGCTAGGTAAAACATTAATAATCGGATCAGTCAATGGATCAAAGAGCCAATCATCATTAGTAAACAATAACTCGTGAAAATGGATGAAAAAGCTCTCAAAATTACACAGCATTAAAACTAATAAGATGACCATTAAGATTGCTAAATTGCGCAAAGGATTCAGCAAACACCATAAATTTTTATTCCGTGCAAGACGATAAATAATCCAGCTGCTTAAAAAAAGACCAATAAGTAAAATGATATAGTCTAATAAAAATAACTGCTTAACATCACTGAAATGTTGTCTTCCATTAGCAGACATGATAAAATCCGTCACTAGTTGTTTTTGCCATGGAAAGTTTAAATATCCTAACAAAGCATGATAATTTTGCATCAATTTTGCCACAGACATTCCCGCAACTTGTGCTAATTTATCATGAATAACAAACCAGTAATATAACGGTGTAAAATTAATCGTTACTGCAATCCAAAAAGCTATCAGGGTCAAAAAAACGATTAAGCCTTGCAAATAATTGCCGATTTTTAACCTAAGCATCGCCGACCTTCCATTCATCTAGAGAATCAAGTTCATAAGTTGGCTTAATTTCTTTAGTAGCAACTTGTTCTTTAGTCGAAACTCCCGTATAAACAAGCAAAGTATCGATACCACAGTTGATCCCAGCTTGAATATCAGTCATATAGTTATCACCAACCATAATAACTTCTTCTTTTTGTAAACCTAAACGCTGTAAAGCTTTTTGCATGATGATTGCTTCTGGTTTACCAATATAAAAAGCTTTTTGTTGCGTTGAACATTCGACTAACGCAATTAAAGAACCTGCTCCTGGAACTAAGCCGCGTTCATTGGGGAGGTTTGTATCAGCATTGGTTCCAATAAAAGTCGCCCCACGTTTGATGGCTAAGGTTGCCAACTCAAATTTGTGATAAGTCACGTCATAATCTAAACCAACTACAACATAATCTGGGGTAGTTTCTTCAAAAACAAATCCTTTATCAAGTAAAGCTTGCTTTAACCCCAATTCACCAATCACATAAAGTTTACGCTTAGTCTGATCTAAATCTGCTAAATAATCTGCAGTCGCTAATGCAGTAGTGTAAACATTTTCTTCACTAACATGAATATCAAAGTTATCGCGTAAATTAGTAACCACTTTACTAGGTGCTTGCGTGCTATTATTAGTCACAAACAAAAAGGGAATATTATGTTGTTGTAAACGCTCAATGAAACGTTTAGCAGCAGGTATTTTTTCTTTTCCTTTGTAAATTGTACCATCTAAATCAATCATGTAACCTTTATAATTCTTCATTTCTCTAACTAACCTTTCTGCCTGATGGTAAAATGCCGCTTTTTAGTGTCCTTGTTTTTGGTAATTTTAGACTTAGATTTAAGCGGCCGCTTTGTACGAATCTCATAGGTTTTTTCTTCGGTATATGCCCGCTTTTTACGTCTTTGCTTGTTTGACTTACGAGTTACTTTATCTTCTTTAAACTTAGGTGTAGCTTCTGGCATTTGCACATCTAGATTCTTCAAAACAAAATACGCACAACCAAAATTACAATATTCAAATAAATAATCTTGCAAGCGTTCGATACTTTGTGATGGATACCCCTTTTTGCTACCAGCTTCATAAAAACCATGTAGACGTAATTGATCATATCCAATGTCTCCAACAATGTAATCATACTTGGTTAATACTTGGCTAAAGCGTTCCTTTAACTTATCGATTTGAAATCCATCCCGATAGTTTTCCAATAATATATAAGGGTGTCCATCGATTAAAAGTTCGTTTGGTCCAGTCATTTGGACATCGCTTGCTAAAGCCTTGATAGCCTCGGCTTTTTTAGCTAACTGGGCTTCACGGCGTTCTTTTTTCTCACTATTCAAAAAAACAACTCCTTTTGCAAACTAATCATCGTTTATTATACTATACGCCAAAGCGCGCCGCAAAATAATCTCCTAAAATATCGCGTAAAAAACGATCTCCTAAATACGTAAAATGTCCTGCAATCTCAAGTGTTGGAAAATATGGTCCATAAATAAAATTATCAACCATTGCTAATTCGTAATCTTTGCCTAAATCAAGTGGCTTTCCATGCCACAAGACTTGTTTTTCTTTTTCTAAATAAACGATATTATCATACACTAACTCGCCAAAAATTTTACCTCTAAAACCATTGCCTTTAACAACACTTCGGCGTAAGCGTGACCGATTTCGTTCCATTTCACGAATCAAACGCCATAAATTATAACCATTCAATCTAACTTTAATTGCGCGCATCGAATGTGGCAAAATTTTATGCAAATCATTTTTCGTGACTATCCCAGCTTTCAAGCCATCCAAAAACAAACCACTATTTAAAATCGCTGTATCTACCTCAAAAACTTCTTCTAAAGCTTTTAACTGCGCTTGCATCAATGGTGAATCACTATTTAATGCCGCCGGATAAGGTTTGGGCAGTTGAGCAATTTTTTGCTTGGTCAACAATAATTCGCCTTGCTTTTGATAGTTATTAATTTCAACTTGATCACCAGCTGCACTTGGTAAATCTGCAGTGGCCTGGACAGTTGCTTTTTTAGTAACAATCTTATTTTTTTCTAACTGTAAAGTTACCTTACCAACGTATTGTCCCCATTTACCAGCCGCACAAATCAGCGTTTGCCCGCAGATTTCACCATGTTCCAATAAATGATGCGTATGACTTCCTAAAATAACGTCTATTTGTGGATAAGCTTGCGCAATTTTGCGATCAGCATCAATTCCTAAATGTGATAATAAGATGATTACATCAACTTTATCCGTTAATCGGGCCAATAAAGTAGGCATAAACTCATCAATTTGCCAAGCATGCCAAGAATTCATCGCATAAGTAGGACCAAAAGGCGCGGTGGCTGCAATTATTCCAATTTTAGTTTGTTGTTTTGTAATAATAACTCGATATTCTTGGCACCATTTAGGAATCAAATTTGTTGTTTGGTCACTAAAATTGCTTAGAATCACTGAAAAATTTGCGTTAGTATACAAGTTATCAAGCTGTTGATGTGAATTGCCAATTCCTTCATTATTACCAATAGTTACACCATCATATTCAATTGTATTTAGCATTTCTACATTAGCTTTGCCATCTGTAGCTTCACTTAACGGATGAACCCGATCTACAGCATCTCCCACATCAAAGGTTAATACCGTTTGGCCTTGTTGTATAAGTTGTTGTTTTTGTTGCTGTAAAAACCGCCTAATCTTAGGCCAATTTTCAAAATGAGAGTGAATATCGTTGGTGTGTAAAATTGTTACTTGTTCTTGCATAATACTTCTCCTTAACGCATTTTTTGAAAGTCACTACGCTTATTTTGAGCCATTTCAAAAATTTCTGCTTCACTAAAAGGTTGGCCAAATGGGCGTTTTTTTGCCAAATATTGCGCATCGCCACTATCAACTCCGACATTGATATTAGTCGCACAACTGACAATTGCTCGATGAATATGCCCATGCAAATTAAGAGCATTGTGACTCTTTCCTAAAGCTAATGGATAATGCGTCATAAATAACTGATGATGATTGGTTTTTAACAATACTCCAACATCATGAAAAACAAACTTAGGTTGTTGATTAGCCAATGTAAGCTCTTGTTTAGCAAGATATTTAAAAAGTTGGCGTGTATCATGATTGCCTTTGACAAATACTAATTGTCCATTTAAGCAGGCTAAAAGCTCAAAGACTTGTTGATACTGTGTATTTTTAGCAGCAATTAAAGCAATATCACCAAGATGATAAACAGTATCTGTTGGGCTAACTACAGCATTCCAATTTTGACAAAGCGTTTCATGCATATCATCAAGCAATAAAAAATCTCGTTGTGCGAAATTATGATCATATAATAGCTTTTGATGAAAAAAATGTGTATCGGCTGTAAAAAAACGCATACTGATTGCTCCTTTACCTTAATCAATTTCATTTTACACCGCTTATGCTTTGAAAGATACATTTAATCAAAATATTCTACTCGATGACACAAAAAGCAACCTAAAAAGCCATGGTAAATGAAGCTTCCCTTACCGGTTACTTCAAAAACCATGACTTTTTTAGTTATCTAGCACGTTTGCGTAAATAAATTATTGAATATAACGCCACAAACCAGATTATTGCCGCAATTAAGGCAAATAACGTTGTCTTATCTAAACACATGATGATTCCCACAAAAACCAAGAAAATCAATACAATATAATCACTCAATGGATAAAGTGGCATCTTAAAACTAACAGGATTTTGTTTGGCCTGTGTCTTTTTATAACGTAAGTGAGCTAAAATAATTGCTCCCCAAATAAATAAGAAACATGTCGTTGCTACACTTGAAACAAACATGAATAATGAAGTATTAGGTACCACTAAATCAGCTAAAACAGCTAATGCAATGACTATAGCTGAAAACTTCAAACCGTTAGCTGGAACTTGGCGTTTTGACAAGGTACTCATCTTCTTAGCAAACTTACCTTCTTGCTTATAATTTAGTGAAAACATCATCCGCCCAGTACTAAAAAGTGAACTGTTGCAAGCTGATAAAGCTGCAGTCAAAACAACAAAATTAATGATCCCAGCAGCTGCAGCAATTCCAATATTTTCAAAAACTTGCACGAATGGACTTTGATTTGCAGAAATTGCATTCCATGGATAAATGCACATCAAGGCTAATAACGCTCCAACATAAAAGATGATAATACGTAGTGGAATTTCGTTAATTGCCTTAGGAATAACTTTAGTTGGATTTTGCGCTTCTGAAGCAGTTACACCAATCATCTCGATTCCAATAAAACCAAACGTCACCATTTGAAACGATAAGACAAATCCTTTAAGTCCCATCGGAAATAAACCGCCATAATTAAATAAATTAGCGACTTGTGCGTGACCCAATGGTGTCTTATAACCGATAACTACCAAAACAATCCCAATAACGATTAAGGCAATAATGGCAATGATTTTAATTAAGGCAAACCAAAATTCTGTTTCACCAAACAAACCAACTGTAATCAAGTTAAGCAACAACAACACAACGATTGCAACAAAACCCGGTATCCATTGTGGGATATTTGGGAACCAATACTGAATATACAAACCAGTTGCCGTAACATCAGCCATTGCAATCGTTATCCAGCATACCCAATACGTCCATCCAGCAACATAACCAACATCATGACCTAAATATTCGCTAATAAATTCAATAAAAGAATGTTTGCCTAAATCAGACAACAACAATTCGCCTAAAGCCCGCATCAACAAGAAACATACCGCACCAGTTAATAGATACGCTAAAATAATCGATGGACCTGCTAAATGAATCGATTGGCCCGAGCCTAGAAACAATCCCGTGCCAATTGTTCCACCTAAAGCAATCAATTGGATATGGCGTCCCTTTAAATTGCGAGCATATTCGTTTTTATTTTTTTCCATTTTCTTTCTCCTCGCTAAGCCCTAAATTGGTCTAACAAATTATAGTTATTAGTCTACCTTATTTCTAACATGAAGTAAAACTCAACTTATTCAAGTTTAAATGATAAGAATTCATCTGAAATAAATTAAAAAGCGTCCATCATAGAGACGGACGACTAATTTTAAACAAAAATATTTTGTGTTATCCACGATTCAATTTGAGCCACAAATGCTCCAAAATCATCTTGCGCTTTTAATTGTGGAAACTTAGCTAGTAATACTTGTTGGGCTTGACTAGCAAGTTGACCTGGTTTTTGTAACAAGAGTAAAGATTTTTGTGATTTTGCATTACTAAACATATCGTCTGGCAATTGTAAACATGCCTGTAAATATGCATTTTCATTAATAAAATGCAAAAGTTGTTTACCTTCATTTTTTGTAAACAAATCATTTGGAACAACAAAAAGTGCTATTCCATTAGGCTTTAAATAGCGTAAACTCTGCTCGATTAAAAGATGATGTGTATAAGAGTGTCCACTTGTTGCCTTGGTTTTAAAATCTTTAGTACGTTGATCAAGCGGATAATAGCCCACAGGCAAATCTCCAACAATCGCATCTTGTAAGGTAAGCTTTAAAGTATCAACTGCATCTTGATGATATAAATTAATATTTAAATCATGAAGTTGCATCCCTAAGCTAGCAAGTGTCAATTGCGTATCATCATTATCAATACCACTTAAAATTAAATCTTTATTATATGTCTTAAATCGTTCACAAATTTTAAATAATAGATTTCCTGTTCCAACAGTAATATCTGTTAACGTTATTTGTTTTTGTTTGGCAAATATCTTTTCTAATATATAGCAGACTAATAAACAAATAGCATCTGGTGTCATTTGCTGATTAACATGTATAGCTTGAGTACGATATCCTGCTAAAATCATATATTCAAACAAAAGTACTTGTTGTTGCTTAGGAATACTTGTTAAATCAATTTTTTGATAATATTGAATTAAATTTTGTTTGACTTGAGTATCATAAAGTTCATTATTAGCAAGTTCATCTGGCTCTAAGATATTACTAAAAGTCTCAATTAAGGCTTCATAATAGTTACAATCTGTTTTTTCTTGCAAATACTCACAAGCTTCTTTTAAAAGAGTATTTTTTTCTTCGATATTAGCAAATTCCATAAAGCTGTTTTCCTCCATTGTTTTACATCCTAACTTAGTGTAGACGGATTTAAGAGGAATTTCAAGTTTACTTACTCAAAATGATAAATTCGATTATTAGTCAATTTAACTTCATATTCATCAGCTTGTAGAGACACTTGACCTTGATTAAATTTAATTGTTTGTCCATCTTTAATTTTTTGTGCTTCTGCTAGATTTTTTAATGTATGTGCTAAATTATATTGAGCTGTATTTGTATAAGCATAAATAGTACTTCGAAAATACAAGCACTGTGTTGCTAATAATCCAAACATGATAATCAATAAAATCCCTGCTGTTTGTAATATCATTGCTTCTTGAGGTTTAAAACTCACGTCTCCACCTCTTTTCGCTGTAAATAAAGTGTTTCTTGATATTCTTTATCGTGCATTGTTGCTGTTATTTTCAAATATGGTTCTTGATAACTCATGTTCCATGCACTAACATCATATAGTACTGGCATGTATCCGCCACTTCGACTATCTTCCATATAAATCTTCTTACTTCGATAAACGAAGATATATGTTCTATCTTGTTTAGGACTATAAAACTTTAAATTTCCTCCTGTTATTTTTTCTTGATACATCAATTCTAGATCTGCACCATGAAAAAGTTCAATCATCTGTTGCCATTGAATCTGATCATCTAAAGTTGTTTGAATTGTTTGTTTTTGCATTAATAATAATAAACCGCTAATCAACAAAATTGCCAAAGAACAAACACCTAAAGAAATCACTACCTCAACTAAGGTAAATGCTGCTTTATTGTGGCAATACATAGATTTCAAGTTTTTGTTTTCCCTGTTTGACAGTAATTTTTTCAAATTTATAATTTGTCGTTTTTTGCGCATTCGTCAACACCTGATAACTTTCATTTAAAGCTTGTCGGTTCAATTCTATCTCTTGACGAGCCTTATTTTCTTGAAAATTAAATTGCTCTTGTAACATGGCAAAAGTTCCTATACCCAATGAAACTATAATTAAACCAATGATGCTGTCAGCCAGCACAAAACCTTTATTCACCCTTTTGTAAATCATATTGTCCTCCATAACCTACCTGAAACTTAACATCATAATATTTTACTGGTAATGTCGAACTTATTCTTACTGTTTGCGCTTGAGCCACACCGCTAGATGATACAGTTTCATCACATTGACCACCAACTAACTTCATTGTTTTAGGATATTCTAAACGAATTATTTGTTCAGTCATATTAATTTTAAACAAAACATATTTCGGAAAAAAACATGCCCGTGAACGTTCATGTTCTTGTCTTCCTTTCAAAATCATATAACTCCAATTTTGCCTAAATGCTTGCCAAAATTGATCCTCTTGATATTTTTGACTAAACCCTAAATTCACATCCCATCCTATAACTAATATTATAGTCATTAATCCCAAAACAACACTTGTTTCAAGCAAAGTAAAGCCTCTTTTTTTAATCACTTCCACTATCTCCTGTTGTTATTGTTAAATTATATTTTTCGATAGCAGCTATTTGTTTAGCCGTCAAATAACCACTTGTTTTTAAATCGTTAACTGTTACTTCTGTAATATCAGTGATTCCTTTTTCATTCATATACATTTGTGCTTGTGTATTTAATTCAGTTTGTAATGCATCTTTATTGATTGCCACCGCATTTTTTTGTTGTGTACTAACATTAGGAATAATAATCAACAGCAACAAACTAATAATAAACAAAACAACAGCTGTTTCTACTAAAGTAAAAGCTTTTTTAATTTTTTTCATCGATACATTCCTCCAATTTCCGTGTACATAGGTAATAAAATAGATAAATACATACCAATAATGATACCTGCGATAATTAAAAATAATAGTGGCTGTAACCAAGAAATAGCCTTATCGACTTGGCGTAATAATCTCTTATATGATAATTCAGCAAAAAACAAAATTTCTGCACTTAGCTCTTCTTTTGTTAAACCTTTGTTAAGATACAAAGCTAATTCTTTAGGAATAAAAGCATAACTATCAGTAATTTTTTGCCAACTTTCACCAGTTTGTAATCTACGTTGAAGTTGTTTGCCAAATTGATAAAATAATGTCTTTTCTGGAAATTGCACTAAAAAATTGCAAATCTCATTAAATTCTAAACCACTTTTTAAAAGCATACCTAGGTTAAACATCAAATTATAGTAACTATACTGTCGATAGATTTTGCCAATAATTGGTAACTTTGCATAGAAATTATGTCGACTTAAAACCCCTTGCTTTTTCCACCACCAGCAAAAACGTAAAACACTCACTAATAAACATAGTGCTAAAAATAACCATAAATAATAAATTAACTGACGCTTGTCAAAAACTATACTTTGATTTGCCTGTCCAAATTCAGCAAATGTTTGTAAAGAAGGACTTAACCATAATTTGATAGCTACTCCTAAAAATGCTAATAATAAAAGCAACATAATTGGATAAAATAATAGACTTGCAATTTTTTCTCTTTGCTCTACCCAACGTTTTTGTAAATCACCTAAATGTTTTAGGCTTTGCTCTAAGCTGCCATTTTTTTCTGAAAGTTGTAATTGAAAAAAAGTCGACTGACTAACCCAAGTTTGAATAGCTTGACTAAATGCCTGACCTTTATTAAGTTGAACTAATACCTGTTCAATCATAAATTGTTTACTTTGATTTAAGGTTGCAACATTAGCTAGACTTTGTTTCAAAGAAAAACCTGCAGCTAATAAATCTGCCAATAAACTAAAAAAATCAGCTTGTTGCCTTAGACTTAATTTTTTAGCCCTTTTCATAGAGCTGATAGGTTTCTTGGGAAATCCATCCCTTTTTTTGACACTTTGCAAGATTTTCCTCCCATTTTAAACTCATTTGTGATTGCCTAACACTAAAAAAATCATTCGCAAAAAAGTCTTGCGCGTCTAAAATATCAAATAATACTTTCAATTCTCCTGAAATTGTTGGTATCAGTCGTTGATAAACTAATAAACGAATCGTTTGTAAAAACTCACCTTGTTCAATCCCTAAACTTTGTAATCTTTGCCAAATTCCATATACACCTTGAGCATGTAAGGTTGTTAAAACCAAGTGACCACTTAAAGCTGCATCGACTGCTGCTCTTGCAGTTTGTGCATCTCGAATTTCACCAATGATAAAAATATCTGGGTGATGGCGCAACGATACTTTCAATAATTCTTGATAGGTCATTTGTGCTTTATCATTGACTTGTAACTGTAAAAATTTAGGTTCATAAATTTCAATAGGATCTTCAATACACAAAACTTGTTTTTGTTCTTGAGAGGCTGCACATTGGTACATTGCTGTTGTTTTCCCAGAACCTACTGGACCAGAAAAAATTATCAAACCTCGCTTTTGACATGCATTTAGTAGTTGAATTAGTTGATTTTGAAAAAAATAAGTTGCTTTTTTATGTTTGCGAGAATAAATCAAACGCACCACTAAAGATTCGCGATTCCAAAAATCACCTACACTAGATAAACGACAAAAAATGGCTGTTTGTTTTGTTTGATAAATCCAAGCACCTAATTGTGGACGCCTTTTTTCACTCAAACTCATATTAGCTTGATACTTCAAATAGTTAATCACTTGACTTGCTTGTGCCAATGATAAGTTTTGTAAAACTTCATAACCATTAGCTAAACTCAACTTAACTAAATAGTTGTCTTTTTGAGGTAAAAAATAAATATCACTTGCCTGTTTAGTCAGGGCTTGTTCAAAAATATCTTGCACTTTATCGTTCATCTACTCATCTCCTTTCAACTATTAAATACGAAAAGAAGAAATTATATTTTTTTCTATATAAAAAAATCACCAAATTTTCCATGAACGTTTAAAAATTAGCTATATACTAATCTTTAAACCTCACAAAAAATTTGGTGAGTTTCTTTAGAGTTGATCTTTAACTTGTTGATATGTTGGAATCGAAGGAATCGCACCTAACTTTTGAACCGCTAATGATGAAGCCTTATTAGCATAAAGAATTGCTTCTTTAATATTGCTAAAGTCTGGTTGTAATTGAGAAGCTAGTGCACCTAAAAATGTATCCCCGGCCGCAGTAGTATCAACTGCATCAACTTTAAATGCTTTAACAAAGCCTTCTGTTTGTCCACAGCGATAAAAGGCTCCTTTACTTCCTAAAGTGATAATAACATTTTTAACACCCATCTCTTGTAGTTTACATGCCGCTTGATGCTGACTTTCTTCATCAGTTACATGAATTCCTGTCAACAACTCAGCTTCTGTTTCATTTGGTGTAATCAAATCAACTAAACTAAAGAGTTGTGCTGATGCTTCTTTAGCAGGAGCTGGATTCAAAATAGTCGTTACTTGAGCTTGTTTTGCTAAATTAAATGCTGTAATTGTTTGTTCAATTGGTGTTTCAAATTGGGCAATCAAAAAATCAGCTGCTTGAATTTGTTCTTTTGCTTGATAAACATCATCATCTGTAATAGTATGGTTAGCACCACCATAAACTAAAATACTGTTTTCTCCGCTATCTTGTAATAATATGAAGGCTTGCCCTGTATCCTTTTCAGAAATAGTAACCTGACTAATATCCACCATTGATTCGGCTAAAAGTCTTTTCATCATTTGGCCATTTTCATCAGCACCAATTTTTCCCACAAAAGAAGTCTGTGCTCCTGATCTAGCCGCAGAAATTGCTTGGTTTGCTCCTTTACCACCACCGGCATTTTGTTTATTATGCATCTGCATCGTTTCACCTGGCTTTGGCAACCGCGTAATTTGTAAAATAGTATCTACATTCAAGCTACCCAAAACTGTTACTTTATTTGTCATAGTGGATATTTTCCTCCTAATTCTTCAATGCTATCTTCTTTATTTTATAATATCTTTGGTTTCAAAGCTACACCCAATAACAAATAAACACCAAGCACTAGCTGCTTGGTGTTTAGCTTTCTTATTCTTCATCTGGAAATTCAGCAGATGTAAAGACTTCAGCCACATCATCTTCGTCTTCTAGACGATCGATTAAACGTTGCAATTGTTCTACTTTGTCAGCTGGAACCGGTACAGTGTTTTGTGGCACCATTGTAATTTCAGCTGTTGCTAATTCATATTTCTTTTGTAATTCATCGCGGACTTCTTCAAAAGCTTTTGGATCGGTATAAATTTCAAAAACTTCTTCATCGCTTTGTAAATCTTCACCACCAGCGTTGATTACATCTTCAAACATTGTATCTTCATCAACTTCTAAGTCTTCACGTGCAATAGCAATATAACCTTTGCGATCAAACATGAAACTTACTGATCCGGTTTCACCTAAGTTACCACCATTACGGTTAAAGTCTGTACGAACTGCAGATGCTGTTCTATTGCGGTTATCTGTTAAAGCATGCACTAAAATTGCGACACCTGCTGGTCCATAACCTTCATACGTAATTTCTTCGTAATCTGCACCGCCAGCACCCGTTGCTTTGTCTAAAGCACGCTTAATATTATCTTTAGGCATGTTTGCTGCACGAGCTTTATCCATCACCAAACGTAATTGTGGATTAGAGTTTGGGTCAGGACCACCACTCTTTGCAGCCATATAGATTTCTCGTGATATTTTTTGGAAAATTTTTCCACGTTTAGCATCTTGGGCGTTTTTGCGGCCTTGGATGTTATGCCATTTTGAATGTCCTGACATTTCTAATACCTCTTTCCGAATGTAATTGAAATTTTGGCGGTTAGCCACTATAAATACTATCAAATGCTTTGCTTTTTAGCAACTTTTTTTGAACAAAAAATATATCGACAAAGTAATGCTATTAAAATACCAACAATAGCACCAAATGTATCTAACATGACATCTTGAAATAAAGGAGTCCGTCCACCAGTTAGCATTTGATGAAATTCGTCAAAGCTAGCATAAAAAAATGCCCCCAAAACTACCAAAATAACACGCCATTTAAGCTTATAAGGTAAGCCTAAATACAAAAATAATCCCATTAAAAAATATGTTCCAAAATGTGCTCCTTTACGAATAAAAAATTCAACAAACTTATAGTATCCTAAACTAGAAATACTTACTTCACCTGTCGCATATTTAAAATGGATCCAACTCAAGGTTTCTTTAAAAGGTTGGTTGGCTAAATATTTTTCTAAAAAAGGAACTGATGTCTGTTGTTCATAGGTCATCGAAGAACTAATAAATAAAATAAGCATGATCAAAAATGCTAAACTTAAAAAAAGTACTTGGCGTAAATGACATTTTTTCATAAAATCTAATCCTATTTCAAAAGTTTTCAAAAAGGCAAGATACCTTTTAGCATCTTGCCTTTAATTCTTTATTTAGTAGAAGAACGTTTAATGTAGCCGTAAGGTAATTGAATTGTCTTTTCAGTCAATTCTTCTTTGTTCATCATCTTGGTCAAGAAACGCATTGCAACCGCACCAATATCATATAAAGGTTGGGTAATAGAAGACAATTGTGGGCGAACAATTTCTGTTAACTTAGAGTTATTACTTGTCACAACTTCAAATTCTTCTGGAACTTTCACACCGGCATCTTGAGCTCCATTTAACACGCCTGCAGCTAATTCATCATCACCCACAAATGCAGCAGTTGCCTTAACGGAAGCCAATGCTGGCCATAACACTTCACCTGCACGATAACTGTAGTCTGTTTCAAAAACTAATTCTGGATCATATTCAATCCCATGTTTTGCCAAGACATTCTTATAGCCTTGTAAACGATATTCACTGTTAATTGGATCAGTCATTGGACCTGAAATAAACGCAATTCGTTGATTTCCATGATTGATTAAATCAGTAATAGCTTCTTCAACCGCTGCGACATAATCGATATGCACACTTTCAACTTCATTTTTTTGATCAACAGAACCAGCTAAAACAATCGGTGTCTTAGCACGATTAAACTGAGCTCGCAATTCATCTGTCAAATTATTTCCCATAAAGATAATTCCATCAACTTGCTTTGCTAACAAAGTATTAAGAACTTGAATTTCTTTTTGGCTATTGCCGTCTGAATTAGCTAAGATGATGTTATATTTGTACATTGTTGCCACATCATCGATACCACGAGCTAAAGAAGAAAAATAAAAGTTAGTTACATCTGGAATAATTACCCCAACCGTTGTTGTTTTCTTACTTGCCAAGCCACGTGCCACAGCATTTGGGCGATAATCTAATTTTTCAATAACTTCTAAAACTTTTTTACGCGTTGCTGGTTTAACGTTAGGATTACCATTAACAACTCGTGAAACTGTTGCCATCGATACAGCCGCTTCTCTAGCAACATCATAGATTGTAATTGTTTGTTTTTCCATGAAAAAATCTTCCTTTCATTTTTTGGTATTTTCATTTCTTTTTTACATAACGATATTAATTTAGCAGACTTTTCCAAAAATTGCAAGCGTTTCAAAGCTTTTTTTAGTTTTTATTTTCATAACACTTTCAATTTAGCTTATCTTATTTATTTTCATTTTTAAAGTGGTATAATTAGCTTGTTTCAAACTGTTATTTAAGGAGTGATTTTATGTCACACATTACTGCCGTTCAAAACTGGCTAAACACTAATGATTATGATTTAGCATATGTCAGTGATTTCAAAAATATTCAATACTTTACTGGATTTGGAAGTGATCCAATCGAACGCGTCTTAGCTTTATTTATTTTTAAAGATCAAGATCCTTTTATTTTCGCACCTGCTTTAGAGGTGGAAGCTGTCAAGGAAAGCGGCTGGAAATATCCAGTTTACGGTTATTTAGATCATGAAAATCCTTTTGAACTTATCAAGGGACATATTGAAAAAAGAATTCATAATCCGCATAAATGGGCAATTGAAAAAGGTAATTTGACAGTTAGTCGCTATGAAGCTATTAAATCAGTCTATCCTAAAGCAGAATTTATTGGCGATCTAACACCTTTTATCGAACACGAAAAACTTTACAAAACACCTGAAGAAATCGAAATTTTAAAGACTGCCGGTAAATGGGCCGATGTTGCCTTTGAAATTGGTTTTCAAGCCTTAGCTAAAAATAGAACCGAACAAGATGTTGTAGCTGAAATCGAATATGAATTAAAAAAACAAGGAATCATGCATATGAGCTTTGATACCATTATTCAAAGTGGTGCAAATGCTGCAGATCCACATGGTGCTCCCAAAAAAGATCTAATCGCGCCAAATAAACTTTGCCTTTTTGATTTAGGTGTTGTTTATAATGGCTATATCTCTGATGCTTCTAGAACAGTTGCTTTTGGTGAAATTGATGCTAAAACTAAAGAAATCTATGACGTTTGTCTAGAAGCCCAATTAACCGCTCAAGCAAGTGTAAAACCTGGTATGACAGCTGCTCAATTAGATAAGATTGCACGTGATATCATTACCAAAGCTGGTTATGGTGAGTACTTCATTCATCGTCTAGGCCATGGTATGGGGCAAAGTGAACACGAGTTTCCTTCAATTATGGAGGGCAATGATATGATGCTTGAACCAGGTATGTGCTTTTCAATTGAACCAGGAATTTACATCCCAGGTGTTGCAGGGGTGCGCATTGAAGATTGTGTTTATGTCACTAAGGATGGTGCCCAACCATTCACGCATACCCCTAAAGAATTACAAATCTTACCCGTTAAGTAGTATTTGGGGCTGGGAAAAAACTCAGCTTCAATAGAAAAAAGGCTCACGTCAAAAAATTTGGCGTGGGCCTTTTCTTATGGCTAATCTCTTGCTAATATTAAGTTGAACAAAACCAATAAAGGAGAGGTT
>ERZ791897.208-NODE-208-length-55864-cov-5.110144_pt1 | contig 55864 bp, 49 predicted proteins | sample MGYA00510152_ERZ791897 | MGnify/ENA primary metagenome ERZ791897 (study PRJEB30046, sample SAMN00792050) | human gut metagenome | study: EMG produced TPA metagenomics assembly of the A metagenome-wide association study of gut microbiota in type 2...
GCATTCATCACCCACCTATAGAGGATGGGCGACTTCTGCCTAAATTAAGTTAAAAGTAGCGTCTAAATATCACTACTAAATTATTTTTCCCCAAAAACTTTTTCTAAATAACTACCTGCACTAGCATGAATCGTTTTATCCAAAGTATTAACTTTATCTACTTTTAATAACGATGTATAATCGTCAACCATTCGTTTGCCTTCAAATGAGCCTTCTGCAAAAACAGTGATTCCCACCAGTTCTGATTCGAATTCTTCAATCATTGATTTCATCCCGTTGACGGTTCCACCGCCCTTCATAAAATCATCAACGACTAAAACATGTGAACCACGCTTTAAACTTCGCTTAGATAATTCCATCTTTTCAATTCTTTCGCTTGAACCAGAAACGTAATTTACAGAAACAGTCGAACCTTCTGTAATCTTGGAATCACGACGTACAATCACAAAAGGAACATTCAAATAACTAGAAACACTTTGTGCAATAGGTACCCCTTTGGTAGCTACAGTCATTACGGCATCAACTTTTTTGTCAATATATTGACGTGCAATTACACGTCCAACTTTACGTAAAACTTCAGGATTCCCCAATAAATCGGATAAATACACATAACCACCTGGTAAAAGACGATCTTCTTCACATAAAGACTTAACCATTTCTCCGATGAAAGTTCGTGCCTCATCTTCTGAAATCGAAGGAATAAAACGTGCACCACCGGCCGCACCAGGAATTGTTTCTAAAATCCCAATTCCACGTGTCTGAAAGGTTCGCTTAATAATCGCCAAATCTTCACTAATCGACGACTTAGCTGACTCATAACGATCTGCAAAAAAAGTCAATGAAATCAATGTATGTGGACGTTCTAACAAGTAACGGGTCATATCGATCAAACGATCACTTCTTCTAGTTTTCAAAATAATTCCTCCAAAATAATTAACTCATATATGTAAAAAGCATCATCTTTTTACATTATACGGTATATTCCCTATTTTTTCTAGCGAACTTCGTAAAAATGTTCGTTTTTTAATGTGATTAATATTATAAAAAAAGACTATCATACCATGTAACAACGAAGGGTTAACGTTCGGTTATTCTGAATAATAGCAGAAATTAGCGTACCATGTAAAGCCTTTTTCGTCAATCAAATAATCCAAAAATACTCACTAATTAGTCAAAAAATTTTTCTAGCCAGTCATATAAAAAAAGCCTACGAAATATTTTTTCATAGACTCTTTTATATTAATTCAGAAACTACTTTTAAGATAGCTTCTTGAGGGGTGTACTTAACCGGCTTAAATGAGTTTGGCTGTTTATCTCAGATTAAGCTGATTAACGAAACTTTCTATCTTTGATACAAACTTGCATCAAGCAAACAGAATTTACGTAGCCTTAGAATAGCAATAACTGTTTTTTTTGTAGCGCCGGCTACTTGTTTCGGATGAATAAAATATATTACATAAAAATTAAAAAGTCAATATGTTTCCTTTTTAATTTTTAATTTTTATTTAATCTCAATCACGAAAGATTCATAAGGCTTCAAAGGTTTTGCTTTTAAATCAATGATTCCTTGCGCATAATTCGATAATAACGCTTTTTGTTTTCCATATTGTGGTAGGTTAATCATCTGTGGTTTAGCACTAAGATTTGCTACAACCAGTAAGGTTTGTCCTTGATAACTTCTAGTATAAGCATAAACTTCCGGTGCCGTTTGAGTTAACATTTGATAATCTCCATAAACCACAACAGGCTTTTGCTTACGTATCTGAATCAATTTTTGATAAGTATAAAAGATTGAATCTTGATCTTCTAAAGCTGCTTTGACATTAATCGTTTGATAATTAGGGTTTACATGTAACCAAGGTGTCCCTGTCGTAAAGCCACCATTGGCGCTAGTATCCCATTGCATAGGCGTTCTAGCATTATCACGTCCCTTTTTATTAATCGCATCTAAAGCTTCTTGTTTAGTCATCTGTCCGCTTTGTGTTAGCTCACGATAAGCATTAATACTTTCGATATCATCGATTTGACTCACATCACTGATTGGACAGTTGGTCATCCCAATTTCTTGACCTTGATAAATGTAAGGAACACCTTTTAGCATATATAACATAATCGCTAGCATCTTTGCACTTTCTATACGATAAGCACCTTCATCACCATATTCAGATATTGCACGTGGCAAATCATGATTTTCCCAGACTAAAGCATTCCAACTTTGCTCATTTAAAGCTACTTGCCAACGATCAAAAATTTCCTTAATACCGGCTACATTTAACTCACGCGTGAAGAATTTGCCTTTATCTGGATATTGATCTAGTTGAGTAAAGAAAAGTTGAAATACCATGCTTAATTCATGATTACTTGGCTTGGTATATTGCAAGGCAATCTGTTCATTAGCACTCCATGTTTCGCCAACCGTCAACAAATCTTTAGGTCCAAACGTTTTAGCATGCATCTCTTTGATGTAATCATGTAGTAAAGGTCCATTAACCGTAATTTTTTCATCTGGCTTTTTACCAATCATGTCGATAACATCCATTCTAAAACCAGCAATTCCTTTATCGATCCAAAAATTCATCATATCATAAACGGCTTGGCGTAATTTAGGATTTTCCCAGTTTAGATCCGGTTGTTTTTTACTAAAGAAGTGCAAATAATATTGTCCTGTCGTTTCATCAAACTCCCAAGCTGAGCCACCAAAACTCGCTGTCAAATCATTTGGTTCATGTCCATCAACTGGATCGCGCCAAATATAAAAGTCACGATATGGATTATCTTTTGACTTTTTAGCTTCAATAAACCATGGATGTTCATCTGAAGAATGATTTACCACTAAATCCATCACAATTCTAATGCCATGCTGTGCTGCTTTAGCAATTAATTCTTCCATATCGGCCATCGTTCCAAATTCTTCCATAATATCTTGATAATCAGAGATATCATAGCCATTATCATCGTTAGGTGAGCGATAAACAGGACTTAACCATACAACATCAACACCTAGTTTTTCTAGATAATCTAAGCGTTGAATTATTCCTTGTAAATCTCCAATACCATCTCCATTACTGTCTTGAAAGCTGCGCGGATAAATTTGGTAAACCACCGCATCATGCCACCATTTTCTTTCCATAAAAAAACACCTCAAATCTTCATCTAATATTTTAAATTATATTTGCACCTAAATTGTAACCGTTATCTAAATCAAATACAACCCTCTTATAATAGAAGTTGGTATATTCATCTTTCATTTTTTATTCAAAATTTTAACTTGGGTTAACCTTTTAAAATTTAAAATAAATCAGTATAATAGAGGTATTAATATTTCGGAAGAAAAGGTGAGACCATGGAGATTTTGGAAAAGGCACCCGCCAAACTCAATTTGAGCTTAGACACCCCCTTTCGCCATCAAGATGGTGAACCTGAGTGGAATATGGTGATGACAGCTATTGATTTAGCAGATTATGTACACATTGAAACTTTAGACAACACCTCTGAGATTATAGTTGAAACTGATTCCGGTTTTTTACCAGATGATCAACGTAATCTCGCCTATCAAGCGGCCAAGACATTACAACAAGATTTTAATGTTAAACAAGGTGTTCGAATCACAATCACTAAAAAAATTCCAGTTTCAGCAGGAATGGGGGGCGGCTCTTCAGATGCCGCAGCTGTTTTACGTGGTTTAAACCAGCTTTGGCAACTAAATCTTTCTAAAGAGCAGCTAGCTTTACTTGGATTAAAAATTGACTCTGATGTTCCTTTTTGCGTTTATAGCCAGACTGCTTTAGTTACCGGACGTGGTGAAAAAATCACACCTTTAAAATCACTTCCAGCCTTATGGTTTGTAATTGCTAAACCTAAAGCAAGTGTTTCAACGCCTTCAATCATTCGGCAAATTGATTATAATCGTATCATTCATCAAGATGTAGATGCGGTATGCCAAGCCATTTTAAACGGCGACATAGAAAAACTAACGGCTAATATGGGCAATGTCTTAGAACCTATCACCTCCCATAAATATCCTGAAATCTTGCGTATTAAAAATAAGATGATTTCATTTGGAGCACAAGCAGCTCAAATGAGCGGCTCAGGTCCTACGGTTTTTGGGGTCTGTACAAAATATAGTCGAGCTCAACATGTCTACAACGCTTTGCGCGGATTTTGCCAAGAAGTTTATCTAGTTTGCCCATTTAGTCTCCATTAAACATCAAAAAGGGGCTGGAAAAAAACTCAGCTTCAATAGAAAAAAGGCTCACGTCAAAAAATTGGCGTGGGCCTTTTCTTATGGCTAATCTCTTGCTAATATTAAGCTGATAAATTTTAAGCGACAAAGAAATTAGAACAATTAGCGAAAACTCAAAAGGGCCAACAACAGATTAAATCAATAAACTTAAACTGGGAATATTTAAAACATAAAGCTAAAGAAAACCTTTCTAGCGAAAAAGGTTCAACTATCTATCAAAGAAGACGAATAGATCTTGCAACAATTTTCGGAGATATGAAGGGTAATAATAATTTTATTGGATTATCGATAAATCAGGCTAAGTTTTCAACTAAATTTCTGAAAGATAACGGTATTGACTATAAGCATTATAATTCAAAACGCTAGGCCCCAGATGAGGCATTTATTAATGAGAAAAACAAAACAGTCTATATTATTGAAAAAAATTTTCAACATAGTTCTGGTTCTGTCGATGAAAAACTAGTAACTTTCTTATTTAAAATCTATGAATATGAAAAATTACTTAATCATATCGGATATTCGGTTCAATATATTTATTTATTATCAAATTGGTTTAATGCCCCACGCTATCATGATTACTTTGACTTTATGCAAAAACATAAATGCCCTTATTATTTCGAAGTTCTTCCACTAAAAACTCTTGGACTATAAGTAGTTTTTGTAATGATCCCTTAAAAGAGTTATAAAAGACCAATATTTTTAATACAACAAACAAAAAGTCTAGTAGCCTTATCAGCCAAGACTACTAGACTTTTTATTCAAACTCGATACGTTTATATCTATGAATCTTCTATCTATGAATTATTTTAAGCTCTTAATCCCCTTAAAATTTCGATATCCTATGATGCACAATTCTTTAAATTCAGCAGTTACTTTTTATATTCCTAAATATGTAATCGGATTTTGTGCACTCTGATTTATTTTTAAGTTTGCAATACTCTTGCCATAGTAAAATTTCTCCACTGTATCCATTGATGCGTTGCGCTCATATTCCTCATCCACAAAAAATATTCTATTTGCTATTTTTTCGGTTAACACCCTACTATGTTTTGGAAGCTTGTCTGTTGCATCCTTACAAATATACCAGTGTGTCGGCTTATACACGGCAACAATCAAAGAATTATAGACTCCAAATACATAATCCACAGTTTTGGCCTTTTTTATTGATGCTCGCCAGACACCACGAACAGTATCATATAAATCCGTTTTAGCCATTTCTCTATGATAAAGCTTATTTATTTTGATAACCATAATTCTATGCTTTATATCTTCTTTTTGTAATTCTTCAGCACCATATATCATTTCATATTCATCTACAGATAGTGCTTGCGTAGAATGATGTCCAGAAACAATATTTGTTAGTCTAGAATCCCCAACATAATTAAATGCATTGATAAGTGCGGCTTCTGCTACAAAGGCTTCAAGTTCTGTAAGATTTGAATTGATAATAATTTTTTCTACTTCTAATCTGTTTGCTTTAATGTCTTTTATAGTTTTTAGTTTCAATTTTTCACTATCAAAATTACCCATACCTTCTTTTTCATGCTCAAATACTCTATTTCCAGTTCCTTTTCCAATATAAAATATTTGCTTATTTCTTGGGTCAATCAGTCCATATACATAATAACTGCCTAACGATCGCAGACTCTTTTCTGAAAATTTGTCCATTGTTTAACCTCTCTACTATTTTTCTTGCAAAATTCATCTCTCAATCTGATGTTCTAATTATACATCTTCCTACAGTTTCTTTAGCCATTATTTCCACTCAAAAGTATCTTTATAATATGAATGAAATATTAGCTCATTTTAGCAAATTATAAGCTATGGAAATCGACATGAAGTATTATCAAAAATGATTGGTTTAAACTACCAACCCATGAGGGAACAGATTATTTGGACATTTGAAATAGCTCAGGTAAAAGAATATATTGAAGGACTACTTCTTCAATTTCAGTCACCTATTGAAGAAGATGCCAGTAATCTCTCTGGTGGTCAAAAATAGCGATTAGCTATTGCAAGAGCTTTACTAAAAGATTTATATATTTTGATAACAGATGAGGTGCTAGTAGATTAGATACTCATAGAATTTTTCTGGAGTATTCTTACTTGATAGATAAATGTCATTTATATTTAAAAGACAGGATAACGTCAAATTTTGTACTTGACTCAAATTACATCCCCCTTTAACAAAAATTCTAAAAAAAAATACTAAGCCGTTTTAGACAACTCCTTGACGGCTTAGTATTTTTATGCTCATGTCTTTGTGACTCAAATCAATTGTAACATATCTAAATTTAAATTATCTACTAATAAAAACATGGTCACTATCACTTTTTTACATAAAAAACAAAACTTATTTCAGTTCAAAAAAGCCTAGCTCCTTAATTAACAAGGAAGCTAGGCTTTTTAGTTATTATTCCCACTCTTCTTTTCCAAACGTCCGATATATCCCAAACCATTCAAAATACAAGACTCTATTTTTTAGAGTATCACCAAATCCATCTAATTATAGGACATTTTCAGATTTTTAGTCCCGTCCCAGTCCCAGTACCGGTACTAAAATTTATTTTTTATGCAATAATCTCTAACTTCATTAACCCAATTTTCATACCAATACCATTGTCTAGAAACCCATACACCAAAATTATATTTAGGATTTCTTCCATCACGTGATTTCCATAACTGTGTATGATAATGCATAGAAAACTTTGAAAACCCTTCATTTTTCATTAAATTAACTATTTCACTAGGAAGATATTTCTTTTTTTCTACACTTTTCAACAATACTCGTTCAAAATCTTTTGCATCAGTACTATTTGCTGGTACGAATTCAATTGCCCTATCAGCTTGATTAGCCCTATTTACGGAAACAGGTACGTATACTATTTTATAGGAATAGGATAAAGATTTTAACTCCTCGTCGTCTAAATCAGATTCAAACTCTGTTATAAAATTTCTAACATTAATAGGAATATTAATATTGGCTTCATTTCTTAATAATTCTTCTTGATCTGGTGATATAGGGGAGAACTGTATTGCTAAGCTTAAATTATCCCTTATACTATGCTTTTTACCAAACATTTTAGTTAATTCTTTATTATAGTTTAAAGCACAGGCTTGTAATTTAGCTCCAATATATTCATCAATGTTGTCTGTCTTCTGATGCTCAATCTCATGTCTTATACCTATTAAAAACTTTAAATTATTAACTGTCCCTTTATCAAGAGGAGATTTTTTCTCATTAATACATCTTTCAAGTTCCCAGTGCTTATAAGCTCCATTTTTAGTTCTGTCATATCTTTTTTGCTTTCCATTCATTTTATAGTATCTATAATCAATTTTACGTTTTCTATAATAGGCATGCATTAAGTAAGTCCATGAAATAATGGCAGTTATGATGAACATTTCAGACTTAAACTTAATTGAAGGATTGTTATAAATTTGTACAGCTGAAATCATTGCCTCTTTTGATTTATCTAATAATTCATTTGAGATCGATCTACCCATAAAACCTCCAATCTAATTATAGTCCTAATACCTCTTTATTCATGATATTAATAGCTTCTTGTTCTTGTTTATATGCTTGATAACGTAATTCATTCGCTTTAAAAGCAATATTATTTATTTGTTCAATTTTTTTGACATCTTTTAAAAATGGTACAGATACTTTTTTCAGTTGAATAGGTTCTATAGCGTTCACAACACCACCATATTTTTGTCTATATATTAGTTTTTCCCCATATATGGAATTTAAAAAAATATATATATAACCTACATAGTCTTTTTCACATTGCATTTGAATTAAATTGTCACTTATAGCATATTTTCCTATTTGATGAGGCATAGCCATCATTACAGATCCTAATGTACCTCTTGATGGTAATATAATTGAATTTTCTTTTATGAGCAATTCTTTTTCTAACCTATTTTTATGAGCTTTTTTTGATAAGTATTTTCCTGTTTCTGACTTTAGTTGAAATAAATCTTTACCTCCTATAAATGGAACTCCATGTTCTTTTGTAACATATATTCTAGTGAATCTTCCAGGCAAAATAATATCTTTTACTAAAGCTTTATCATCTAAATACCTTAAATTGGCATGTTTACTCATATATTTTTCTATAACATCTATCAAAGGAATATGATAGCTTCCCTCTAATCTTCCATCTAAATCACTTAATTTTGTAGAAAAAGAATTAATATCTTTGCTGTAAGAAAAAGCTTCTTTCTTTAATTCTTCAATTGGAGGTAACTCTAGCTCATCAATCATAATTTTAGTTGCTTCATCAATAAGTTTATTTGATTCATCTCTTTTAGCATATGATTGTAGAATTAAATCGTCAATTTTTTTCTTAATCATATCTGGAGGGTTAGGAATAGGCATGTTTTTTAATGCTTCTGGTTCAATTTCTAATATTACTGATCCAAATTTCTCTGCATGTAATAAATTTTGTGCAATATCGGTTTTAAGATAGGCATATACATATCCAGGAAATTTATCAATAACTAACCTTATTGCATGTTCACTAACTAAATATTTTGCTAATGACTTATTTACAAAAGTTACATTACCGATAGTCCCAGATCGAGATATCAAAATTATTTCTTCACTCAAAGAAAGTTGTTTAACCATAGGATTATCGGGAGAAACATATTTTATTGGTTTAGGATAAATATCTAACATTTCTGAACTTCCAAGAAACCCTATAGATGTACTATCTATATCGCTTAAATAATTTCTTTTTGCACGTGGTCCATAGTAGCAATCATTAAACCCAATATTATCTGTTCCTAAAGTTATTACTTCATATTTACTATTGTTTAATAGCTGTAATGCATGATCTCTATCTATATTAAATGTTGATGCTTCTAGTCGTTTATCTCTAGTTAAAATATCGCTCAAAGAAACACTAGACCAGTTAATATCATCCTTAGGTACTTCAACTATTTCTATTAGTTCTTTTTCTAATTTTTTAGCTGCTGAATTTACCATGATATTCCCTCATTAATCTTCCATTTTCTAAAAATATCTGGTACGAGAATTGTTTGATCGTCAACAATTTTCTCTCTACTTTCCATTTGGGCTGTTTTATCTCCTGCTGATGTTTCATCTAATCTATAGACATTTTGTTTTTCAGGAACCATAATCTCGTTACCCTCATTATCTCTTTTAAAAAGAGTGTTTCCTCTTTTATCATGACCAATTTTGTCAACTATTGCCATATAAATGTTATAATCAGCCATTTGTCCAGTAGATTCTTCTTTGGATATTTCTTCTTTTGTTTTCTTTTGTAAGATTAACACTGATGTTTGAGTACCATTTCTTGGTTGGAATGTATCTTCATGTAAATCAATACTTGCAATAATCTTTGTATTTTTTATTAGCCACTCTCTTATATATCCAGTGCCTGGAGAACCCAATAGAGCATCAGGAAGAACTATGCCCATTCTTCCACCTGGTTTTAAAAATTGATAGCATCTTTCTATAAATAATATTTCAGGGGAAACAGATGATTGATATCTATCAGTCATTGTCCATTTACCTGTTTTTTTATCCTGATTCCATATTCTAGCAAGTTCAAATTGAGATAATATAGCATGATCTTTTATTGGAATTTTACTACCAAATGGTGGATTGGTTACAATTACATCAAAAAATCCTATATCATATTGATTTATAATTGTTTTTTTATCGATTTGTAGCGCTGATGATAATCTTGTTTTAAAATCATCTGTCCACTCATGAGGAGGTAAGAGGGAATTTGTTTGAAGAATATTTCCACTGCCATCATTATTCATGACCATGTTCATCTTTGTCGCTTTTACTAAATCTGGATTAATATCAAATCCAAAATAGTTATTTTTTGCCATATCAGAAATTTTATCTTGGAAAGCTTTCTTTTCATAATCATTCCAGTTTTCTTTATCTTTTCCAATATCTTTTGTGAATTCTGACCTTAATTGCTTCATGGCATGAGTCATAGCAGTTACAACAAATCCTCCCGTTCCACAAGATGAGTCCAAAACTTTCTCATCAATGGTAGGGTTGATCATTTCAACAACCATCTGCATTACATTTCTAGGTGTGAAAAATTCACCACGATCTCCCCTTAGGTTAGCACCAACTATTTCTTCATATGCTTTTCCCTTTATGTCTATTCTTGTATTCAATAAACTATATTTTTGTAATTCACTTACAATATAGGATAGTGTTCTTGGGTGAAGATTTATTCCATCGTTCGCTTCAAAAATTTTAGCATTTTTCTTCTCTTTTTTTACTCTTTCAAATATTTTTTCTATCCTATTTTTTACAGTCAATTGACCATCTCCATTAGATTTTTCTTCACTTGTTGCATAAAATTCTAATGGTTTTGGAATGTTTCTCTCATCTTCAATTTTACAAAAAATAACTTTTAAAAGCTCAAAAAAAGCAGGTTGTTTTTGCATTCCTTCATTCACATAAATATGGTTATGACATGTTTTGAATGTGAATAACAAATTGTCATCTGATGCGTTTTTTAGAGTTGTTCTTTTAGGTCTATTAATATCATCTAAGCTTCCATCAGCTGATGGAATGTCATTATAGTCCATAAATTGTATAGATCCTGAATCATCTATATATTTTTTGAATACAAACTTTTCTTTACTATTTGTCCACATGCCCCATTCTGCATTGGAACAAGCTGACATATATGATTTTAATTGAGCGACCCCATCTTTAGAGTTACTAGCTTCAATTTTTTCACTTTTACATTCAATAATAATTTTTATATTTTCTTGTATTTTATCAACTTTTTCATCAGGAAATATAACTATGTCTGCTCTCTTTTTACCAGAACCAATTTGAACTGTATATTCAATGCTTATTTGATCTCGATTATATTTATGTTCGTTTATTAGTCTTTTTTCAATAGTTTGACGTACATATTCTTCTGGCGTATCTTTTCTAAATTTTCCATCTATATAATCACATACCTTACCTTCAGGTATAACTATTACTTTTGATTCCATTTAAAGTTCTCCTTTATTTCTTTGCAATTTAATAAGATCTCCAACCTCGACATTTAGTGCTATACAAATTCTTGCTAATACGTCGAGATCTATTCGTTTTACTTTATTATTTGCATAAGAGTTTAATTGACTTCTTTGTAAATTAGCATTTTCTTCAAGCCAATTTTTGCTAATATTTTTTTCATTAAGAACTTCATTTATCATAAATATAATTTCATTGCTCATTATTTGACCCCCATATAAACATATATATTATATCAAACAAAATAAGTTTCTACAACTGTACATATAGACAGCTCTATAAACTTATTTCACTTATTTCTTTCTTAATAAGAGGGAGTGTATATCCCATATTTCTTTTGCCAATTTTTCTATTTTTTCTCTCATATAATCTATATCTTTTTTGTAAATAACACCCGTTGTATTAGTTGCTTTTGCAATCTGGTTTATGTTATTTGTTACATTTGAAAGTAGCCATTGAAGATTCCTAAATGGTTCCAGGTCTACAATATAAATTTCTTTTTCTAATACACATTTTCTTAAAAAATGGGACATGGTTTTGCAATTTGCAAGTTTCATTTTCTTTTCAAATATTTCTTTTTCTTCGTCTGTTAAATATATTTTAAGTTGATTTTTTCTTGTTCTATTATCCATATATTTCTCCTTTGTTCTTATATTTTGGGGTCTTAGGGTTCTCCCTAACAAGGTAAAAATCGTAAAATTATATAGCCTTATAAGCTATTGATTTTTTGATTTTTTCGTAAGTGGGTACTCACTTACTGTGCTTGCTACTACTAACGAGTTTTTAATCTGTTTTTTAATATTTTTTTAAATAGGAATTAATAAATGTAACTGTAACTTATAAAATAAAAACTTCCAAAATTAGGCGAGCTTGTTTTAAGAGTCTGTGTCAACTCCTTATTATCAAGCCATTAATTTATGTAATCCTAATTTAAGAAGATTTATAACGATTGGTTACAGGTTACAAAGTTACATTTGTATCTTTACTTGATTTGCAGTATCTATTTCTAATTGATTTTCTTTTTTCCATTCTTCTGGCAATAAATTCTTGTAAACTTCTATAAAGTCAGTTTCATTTTCTTTTTTCTTTTCATAGTATAGTTTTACTGGAATTGAGACCCCACTTGGTGATATTCTCTTAGTCTTAGATGACCTAACTGGAATCCACTCTTGAAAATAATTATCCATAATCTCTGAAAAAGATTTTGATTTTATTTGGTAACCTTGCATGGTTAGTTCTTTGAAACAAGTTATATTTGGATCCGCACTTTTTGGCTTATATTCTTCCAAGAAATATCTAATGTCTTCCACATCTGGGTTTAGATATTTGAATTTTTCTTGTTCCTTATACAAGTCTTTTAAAAGATTTTTTGGTATAGTCCATGCGTGAGTCTTGTTTTTAAAGATTTCATACCCTAAGGCTAGAGCCTGATTAAAATCTTCTCTTATGCGAGAAATATATTCTTTATCCGAGAGTTTTTCCTTATTATTTTTATCTGGATATATAGTCCTTACTCTTTTATTTGGATTACATTCAACGGGCAAATATCTTCTTTCTCCAGTATGATCATTAAGAAAAGTTCTTTCATTTAATGTCCCTATGAAGATACAAGTTCTAGGCACATCTGTTGCATATTTTTCGTAGGGTATTCTTATCCTATCGCTTAATTTTGATAAAAAAGATTTAGCTTCATTAGCTGATTTTGCATTTCTTAAAGCAACAAATTCTTCGATTTCAACGACAGTTTTACCCATAAGGTTCATGACGGCATCCTTGCCTTGAATGTTTTCTATTGTACAAAACCAATCATCTGTTATGGATAAGTATCTTGCAAAAGTCGATTTGCCTATACCTTGTCCACCAACTAAAACAATCATCTCATCAAACTTAGCTCCTGGATTAAAAATTCTTTTTATCATGCCCAATATCATATGTTCCATTATCCAATTGTTAAGCTCTGTATCATCCGCTCCCAAATACTTTGGTAAAAGTTTTCTAATGGCATTTTTATCTCCATTCCATTTTAAATTTTGAAGATATTGCTTTGGCGGACTCACTTCATATTGATGAGCTACAAAACGAATAGCTTCCCACATTTTGTTTGCGTTATAATTAATTCCAAAATGTTTTTCTATCTCTAACCCTAGTCTATTGTTTAAAGAATCATCCCAAAGTCGTATTTGATTTTCCTTTATATTTCTTTCTCCAATAATTTTCCCCTGGAATTTTATTTCATTGGTAAATTTATCAAAGAATATTTGTCCTTCAATGATTTTTTGATTATGACAATATTTTGGATTTAAAATAGCGGTTACAATATTACCAGTAATTTGTCTAACCGTCCCCTTATCCGTAGTTTGTAAGTCTAAAAAGGCGTAAGTCTGATCTATTTCTGGGAATTTTAATTTAATATCTGTCATAAGGCTCACTCCTTTTCTTTTTAAAATCATCTAATCTCTTTATTGTTTTATATTTGCTATCCATTTTATCCTCCTGTCTGGTATAAATAAGACTCCTGTGGTAAAATGAACTTGTCTAGAGAACACTTCTCACAGGAGTGTATGCCTTTACTCTTTGTAGTAGGGGCTTTTTTCTTTTTTGATTTCTTCATATATTTCTAAAATATAGATTAAAATATTAGTTTCATCGTCATTAAGTTTTCCAAACTTTTTAATAACTTTTGCTAGTTGAAATATTTCCTTGGCTATATTATCAGAAAGTCTGTAATCACTTACTATATTAACTTCGTGATTTAATAGCATTTGTAGAAAATAGTCTTGCTTTTTAAGTCCGCTTATTGCAATCTTTTTGTTTATTAGATCATATTCTTCTTCAGATACTCTGAAATTTAAAATGCGATTTCTTTTTCTATTTTTCTTTTTATTTCTCTTTTTTTTAGAGATTTCATCTAATGAATGTCTTCTAAACATCTTTATCATCCTCTTCTAATAAATATTTCCAGTCATTTGCCTTATTATTTCTTACTTGTGTTAAAGACAGAGCCATTTCTTTTTGCTTACTAGGGAAGAGATGAGCATATCTATAGGTAATATCAATCGATTCATGTCCAACCCTATCAGCTATTGCAGTTGCAGAAAATCCAAGTTCAATCAAGAGTGAAACATGAGAATGCCTTAAATCATGTATTCGAATTCTTTTTACTTGAGATTTCTTAGATCCCCTATCCATTTCATGGTGGAGGTAGCTCTTAGAAAAATTAAATATTAAGTCTTTTGGTTTTAACTTATAAAAACTGTCTATATATTCTTTAATCTCATCAGTTAAAAATTCAGGCATAACTATTGTCCTGATGCTTTTTTTAGTCTTAGGTGCTGTTATTACATTTTTCCCATCAATCCTTTGTAAAGATTCATCAATTTTTAATGTATGTCTTTCAAAATCAAATTTTTCTTTTGTTAAGGCTAATAATTCTCCCATTCTAAGACCACACCAATATAAAAGTTCAAAAGCATAAAATGATTCAGGTTTATCTTTAATAGCTTCTACAAATCTTTCATATTCATCTTGTGTCCAAAATAGCATTTCGTCAGCTTCTTTTTCTCCCATAGAGCCAACATCACGAGCAACATTAGTTTTTAAATTGTAGTATCTACAAGCATGATTTAAGATGCTAGATAACTGGGCATGAATAGTTCTCAAATAAGTAGGAGAGTAGTTTTTTCCATTCTTATCCTTAATCTTCATAAGCTCATTTTGCCATTGAATGATGGTTACATTATTAATCTCATTAAGCATTAAATCACCAATATAGGGAAGTATTTTTTGATTTACAATTGCTTCTTTTGTCCTCCAAGTATTTTCTCTTATTCTTGGTTTTCTATCCCTCTTGTAAAGTTCAAAAAACTCCCTAAAGGTCATCTCAATTGATTCAGAATGTTGATTTAAAAATTCTTGTTCCCATTTTAATGCTTCTTTTTTTGTTAAAAATCCACGTTTTTTCTTAGTTAATTTTTCTCCTTTCCAGTTGGTGTAATTAAATTTACAAAACCAAGTCTTGTTCCCGCTTTCATCTCTAAATGCTGGCACTTTAAACCTCCTTTGTATTTGTCGGTTTATAGCAATACTTTTCCATAAAGTATTCTCTATTTACCTTTCCTCTTTGTACACGATAGCCTAATTTAAGTAAGTCTTGATTCATATCGTTTATTATCTGATATGCTGTTGTCCTACTTACATCAAGAAATTCTTGTACATCTTTTGCATTCATAAAAATACCTTTCATAATGTCCTCCTTTTATAGTTTGTAAGGTTCTACATCCACAAAAGGGCGAGCATTAATTTTTATATCTTACATTTTCCGTTCAATATTGAACGGTATGTATATATAATAACAGTTCATATTTGTTCTGTCAAGTTTTTTCTATTTATTTTTTTCTAAAATATTCAGATACTTACAAATATTTACAACAGAACAGTTTTGTTGAGCTTTTGTTCGTTTTGTGATAAAATATTTATAGTTATCGTGAAATAAGGAGGAGTTAGTTTGATTTCTGGAGAAAAATTAAAAAAGTTAAGACTTATGAGAAACTTAACTCAAAAAGAACTTGCCATTAAGTCTGGTTTGACAGATGCTGCTATAAGAAATTACGAGCTTGGAAATAGATCTCCAAGTAAAGAACAATTACAAAAAATATCTGAAGCACTTGATTGTGATATATCAGCATTAATTAATCATGAACCTAATTCTATTTTTGAAATAATGCATATAATCTTTGATTATGAAAAAGATATGAAGTTTAGACCGTTGGCAGGTGATGGAGAAATTACTGGACTTTTATCAAATGATGTAGACTTCAATAATTTTCTAATAGAATGGAATGAGATGAGAAAAAAGCATTACAACGATGAGATAACAGACGAAGAATTTGAAGATTGGAAGTTATCATATCCTAAAAAATCTAGATTTTTAAAATAAGTATATGTACGCAAAAAGACCGCAGCTTGAAACTACGGTCTTATTTTTGTCCAAATGTAAACCACTTGGAACTATTATTTAATTTATTCTTTTTTACTTCCAGTACCATTTGAGTACCGGTAGCCATTTTTCATTCTCTATATAGCTTGTAATCAAGCCATTTTATAAAATTTTGCTACTATTCCCATTCAATTGTTGCAGGTGGCTTGGATGTAATATCATAAACCACGCGGTTAACGTGTGCGACTTCGTTAACGATCCGCACAGAGATTTCTTGTAAAACATTCCATGGAATTTGGGCAAAGTCAGCTGTCATTCCATCGATTGAGGTTACGGCACGAATACCTACCGTGTAATCATAAGTCCGGCCATCGCCCATCACACCAACGGAACGAATTCCTGGTAAGACAGTGAAGTATTGCCAGATTTCTTTATCCAAACCATGCTTAGCGATTTCTTCACGCAAGATCAAATCACTATCGCGCACGATTTGTAATTTTTCTTCGGTGATTTCACCAATCACACGAATCCCAAGACCTGGGCCTGGGAATGGTTGACGCCAAACTAATTCGTGTGGCATCCCTAATTTTTCACCTAATTCACGCACTTCATCTTTAAACAACGTGTTTAATGGTTCAATCAATTCAAATTGCATATCTTCTGGTAAACCGCCCACGTTATGATGGGACTTGATGGTTTGCGCTGTATCTGTTCCTGATTCGATGATATCAGTATATAAAGTACCTTGGGCCAAGAACTTGATACCCTTTAACTTGGTTGCTTCATCGTCAAATACTCGGATAAATTCGTTACCGATGATCTTACGTTTCTTTTCAGGATCAGCCACACCGGCTAATTTGCCTAAGAAACGTTCTTTAGCATCGACTTTGATGATGTTTAAGCCAAACTTGCCGCCTAAGCTTTCCATTACTTGTTCAGCTTCACCTTTACGCAACAAACCATGGTCAACAAAGATGCAGGTCAATTGATCCCCGATTGCCTTGTGTAACAAGACACCGACAACCGAAGAATCCACCCCACCAGAAAGACCTAATAACACTTTTTGATCGCCAACAGTTTCGCGAATCTTAGCTACTTGCATGTCGATAAAATCTGTCATCGACCAGTTTGCTTTAGCGCCACAAACATCAAAGGTAAAGCGACGTAAGATGTCATTACCATATTCACTGTTACGCACTTCTGGATGGAACTGCAAACCATAAAACTTCTTAGCGGTATTAGCCATCGCAGAAATTGGACAGTTACCACTAGTTGCGGTCACTTCAAAACCTTCAGGCACTTGCGTTACCAAATCCCCATGGCTCATCCAAACTGTTTGTTCTTGTGGCAAATCTTTGAACATCACGGCTTTTTGATCAGGTACAGAAATAATTGCCTTACCATATTCCTTATTTTCGGCACTTTCAACTTTCCCACCAGGTAACATGTTTGCCATCAATTGCATCCCATAGCAAATTCCTAAAACAGGAATGCCTAATTCAAAGATTTCTGGATCAACATGAAACGCACTTTCATCATAAACACTATTTGGACCACCAGAAAAGATGATTCCTTTTGGATTCATTTCCTTAATTTCTTTTGCGGTCAATTTATGGGATAGTAACTCCGAATATACCCCAAATTCCCGAATTCGGCGTGTGATCAATTGGTTGTATTGGCTCCCAAAATCCAATACGATGATCTTATCAAATGCCTGCATCTCAACGTTAGCCAAGATATTCACCTCATCTTAAATTTTTTTGCGTTTTTTACAAATCACTTACTCCATTTTACCTAGTAAACACGTACAGGTCAACAGCTTAAGATTTATTTTAAACGGTAATTGGCATACAAAATCAGTATTTTCTTAAATATAGTTCGTTTACTAAATGATTTTCGCCTTTTGTCAAGATTAAATCCGCACGATTTCTAGTCGGTAGGATATATTCTTGCAGATTTTTATGATTAATTTTTTCCCAAACATCTTGAGCCATTTGCCGTGCAACTTGGCGATCTCCTTGTGCATAAGAGTAATAATAGTTATACGGCTCATTTTTAGCTCGCTCCAACAACATCTCAAAGCGTTCCAAGTACCATTGCTTGATTAAATCTTCGCTAGCATCGACATAAATCGAAAAATCAAAGAAATCACTGACATAGATTTGCTGATTAGACGGCAATTGCAAAACATTGATTCCTTCAACAATCAAAATATCTGGTTTTTCAATTAAATCATACCGCCCCGGAATAATATCATAGATTTCATGCGAATAAACCGGGGCTTTAGCCGGCAAGCCATTTTTTACATCATTGATAAAATTGAGTAATAACGGCATATCATAACTTTCGGGGAAACCTTTACGTGCTAACAGCTTACGGCGCTTTAATTCACGTGTTGGGTACAAAAAACCATCAGTGGTAATTAGCCGTACTTTCTTATCTGGATAAAGTTCACTTAACAAATTTTGTAACAAGCGCGCCGTGGTACTCTTGCCCACAGCTACTGAACCAGCAATTCCTAAGATAAACGGTACTTTTTGGGCTTTGATCCCTAAAAATTCAGCTTGTTGCTGTTGCATTTGTTGATGCACTTGCATCTTTAACTTTAACAAATGTACTAACGGCATATAGATTTCTTTAACATCTTGCAAAGAAATTCGGTCATTTAGTGACCTAATATGATTTAATTCCCGAAAACTCAACGGTACAATATGTTCTTTATAAAATTCACGCCATTCACTACGCAAAATTTTATAATAATTCATTTGATTTTCCATCTAAACTTCCTCTTAAAAATAAATTCTTAACAATTATAACACAAATCCTTTAGACTTTTGTAAGAGCTTACGACTTTTCAAGCAAGTTGTTTTATTGTAAAATAAATAATGCAAAATTTTTAAAGAAGGTTTACAAAATTATGAATAGAATCGTTTTATTAGGTGATAGTATTACTGCCGGTGTAATGGACGGTTTTCCTTCACCTCTTTTTACCCATAAGCTTCGTGATGCCTTAGCGATGGGGGATTTAGAATTAATAAACCGTGGTGTCCCTGGTGATTTAGCCCGTAACGCCGTGCAACGATTGCAAGCCGATGTGCATTTGGCTAATCCCGATATCGTAACTATCTTTTTTGGTACCAATGATGTTGCAGACGAAAAAACAACACTTGAATCTTATAAAGAAAATCTTTGTACCATGATTGATGAGATTGGAAAAAACAAATGTATCCTAATCACACCTGGCATCACTGGCCCAACACGACAAGTTTTTCGGCCTTTAGCCAAGTTGCATCAATATGCCTTAGCTACCCAAGAAGTGGCTTTGAAAAAAGACGTTACTTATCTTGATTGGTATGATATTGCCTTTCAACACAAAGGTGAAAACCTCTTGCAACCCGATGATATCCACTATTCAGAAGCTGGTTATGATTTATTAATTGAGCATTTGGTACCTTTACTTAGAAAAAAACTTACTGATTAAATTGAGTCTCGCATTAGTAATGCGAGCTTTTTTGTCTATAAAAATAGATGCTATCACCTAGATAACATCTATTTTAAAATACTTATTTAACTTCATATAACTTAGTATCAATCTTAGCTAGCAATGGCGAAAGTTGTCCATTTACAAAAATGCTTAAACGATGCATTGCGCGTGAGCAAATCGTATAAACCAACTGCCGCTCATCTTCACGGTTATAGTTTTGCTTGTTTGCATCCCACATGATGATTGCATCAAATTCCAACCCTTTAGCCAAAAATGCTGGAACAACAATTGTCCCTTGCGCCAAGCGTTGATTTTCCGTACTAATCAAAGTTACTTTTTGGCCTTTAGCTTGTAATTGTTTAGTTATTTGTTCACATTGAGCTAACGTTTTTGCGACAATTGCGGTTGTCATTTTATCATTTTCATTTGCTTGCAGTTGTTTATCAACTAGCGCGATCATGTCTGCTTGATCTTTAGCAAAACTAATACTTGGCAATTCGCCAGCTCGCTCAAAGGCTTCTACAGCAGCTCCGTTGACTAACACTTCACGCGTAAAATCAGTAATTTGTTTGGTTGAACGATAAGATTTAGTCAACTGTACCACTTTAGTCTTTTCTTTAGGAAACATCGTCGCTAAGTCCTTAAGTAAACTACGTGAGTTTTCCTTAGTAAAGATAGCTTGATTTAAATCTCCTAGCATCGTAAATTTCGCCCGTGGAAATTCTTTTTTCAAATAGGCTAATTGATATGGTGTATAGTCTTGAATTTCATCGATAAAGACTTGCTTAATATCTAGTTGTCCTTTTTTACCGATGATTCGATCATACAAATATAAATATGCAGTAGCATCATTTAAAGATAGACGTTTTGCTTGTAAATCTTGTTTACTTGCTAAAACTGCATCCTGCCATTCTTGTTGACTAACTTGAGCTTTATCTAAATCCAATAATACTGGAATATTTTTTAAGAAATGCATGTATTGCGCATTGAGATTTAAGAAACGATTTTTGACAATTGCAGCTTTAATCGTCATAAAATCGCGCATCACATAGCTTTTAGCTAAGAATTGCAATTCTTTATCTCCATTAGCAAAGCTCTTCTTTTTTTCACCATACAAGTCATTTAGCTCTTGTTGACTCAATTCTTGAATCGCTTTTTGTACACGATCGCTTTTAGCTTCCTTGGCAACACGTGCATTTAGGCGTTGTAAAAGCTCTTCTTTAGTCGCATCCAAACGATTTTTCAAATGATAGTTTTCATTAAAACTGTAATAAATCTCTTTGATTTGTTCTTTGCTAAAGAAGACTTCACCTTTATAAATGATATTTTTAAAACGCATACCTGCTTGTTCTAAGTAATTGGTATAAGCTGTCGTGGCATTGAAAAATACTAGACTATCCTTTAAACGTTTGACATTTGAAGGGATTGCTTGTTCACTTTCTTCAAATCTTTCCTGTAAGGTTTCGATGTGTAGTTTAGGTACACGTCTTTGTGTATATTGATAATACGTCAACTGTACCATATTTTGTTCGCCTAATTCTGGCAACACTTGATCGATATAATCATTAAATAATTGATTAGGCGAAAATAAAACGACTTGTCCTGAAGTCAAGTTTCCCCGATAACGATATAATAAAAAGGCGATTCGCTGTAATACAGCAGAAGTTTTGCCTGAACCTGCTGCCCCTTGAACAAATAATAACTCTGATTTAGTATCTCGAATTATCTTGTTTTGTTCTTTTTGAATAGTTGTTACAATACTTTTCATCTTGATATCAGAAGCTTCGTCTAAAACTTCTAATAACATTTGATCACCGACAGTTTCATCGGTATCAAATACCGTGATGATTTTTGCATCTTCAACCATAAACTGACGCTTTAAGGTTAATTCAACTTCTTGACTGCCTTCTGGTGTTTCATAACTAACTTTTCCTAAACCACCATCATAATAAATACTTGAAATTGGTGCACGCCAGTCATAAATTAAGATATTATCTGGCCCATCGCTAAACGTTCCTAAGCCTAAATAGACACTTTCAGATTTAGCTTCACCATTTTCTTGAAAATCAATTCGAGCAAAATAAGGTTTCTTCACTAATTTTTCCAAAACATCCAAGCGACGTTTAGCTTGTTGCCAACTATTTTCGCGTTCTTGAAGGAGTTGTTGTTGTTGACGCACGGTCAAAGCAGTCTCCATCATGCCCGAATAAGTGGTCGTTTTAATGCGTACGTTATTTTTAAAATCCGCCTGAATGGCTGCCTTATCAGCTTGAGCGTTCTTTAGATCCGCTTGATCTTTTCTTTGTGCTACTTGAATCTTAGCGACAACTTGATCCATGCGTTGTTGCTCTTGTTGCTTAATACTAACCATGCTATCACTCCCAAAAAATTCTTAACAACCTATTGTAGCATTTTTTTTATGCACAAACAATTCAAGCAACTCGCACTTAATTAGTGTATACTTAAGACATCAAATTAAAGCGAGGCAAACAAATGGCATTTAATTTATATCTTGTTCGTCATGGACAAACACTGCTTAATTACTATAAACGTATGCAAGGTTGGTCTGATTCGCCCTTGACTACTCAAGGACTTAAAGATGGTGAAATAGCTGGCAAAAATCTAGCTGAAATCAAATTTGATCGTGTCTTTAGAAGTGATACCATGCGGACTAAAGAAACATGTGAAGCAATCTTACGGCAAAATAAGTTTACTACTGCCACACCTATTGCAATGCGCAACTTTCGTGAACAAAATTTTGGTTATTTTGAAGGCAGCGATGATAAACAAGCTTGGTTAATGATTGGCGCAGCCCATGGTTGCAGCAGTTATCAAGAAATCATGACTAAATACTCGTTATGCGAGAGTCGTGATTTTGCCAAACAAGCAGACCCTTTTTCAGATGCCGAAGATGATGCTCAATTTTGGACACGTGTTAAAATTGGCTTTGATTATCTAAGAAAAATTGCTCAACCAGAAGAAAATATTTTAGTCGTCAGTCACGGAATGACTATCATGAGCATTGTACATCTTTTTGCACCAGAAATTGATTTTATCAATAACGGAGCTAAAAACGGTAGCATCACCAAACTTCGTGTTGATGAACATGATTTTAAAGTCTGCTACTACAATCAAGTCGATCCTGATTTTGATTATTTGCAATAAGAAAGGAACTCAAAATTATGGCTTTTAATATTTATCTTGTCCGCCACGGACAAACCTATCTTAACCGTTACAATCGCATGCAAGGATGGTGTGACTCACCTTTGACCCCTAAAGGTATTCAAGATGGTCATAAAGCAGGCCGGAGATTGGCTCATATCAACTTTGATTTTGCCTTTCACAGTGATACCACCAGAGCAACACGTACTTGCAAATACATTCTAGAAGAAAATGTCGCTTCACCTGTCACTCCAACACCAACCGAACTACGCAACTTCCGTGAACAAGGTTATGGCTATTTTGAAGGTAGTGACTCTAGTCAAGCTTGGTTGATGATTGGTGCAGCCCATAATTGTCGCACCTTTAAAGAAATCATTGAAAATTACTCAATTGAGGAAGCTAAGGATTTTGCCAAAGCAGCCGATCCATTCCACGATGCCGAAAATAATACCGAATACTGGGAGCGTGTCGGTGCTGGGTTTGATTACCTCAAAAAAGTTATCCCAGATAACAGCAATGTCTTACTCGTCAGTCACGGCACAACAATTCGTAGCATCGTCCACCATTTCGATCCTAGCGTTGATATCACTGTATCTCCTGCTAATGGTTCTGTCACTAAACTTGTGGTCGATAACGACAAAATCAGCGTGGCTTACTTCAACCAAAGCGCTACAGATTTTGAATATTAAACCGTATAATACCAAAAAGCCTATGAAACATTTTTGTAGGCTTTTTGTATTCTTAGACTTCTTTTTTAATATTGATTACTAAAAAACCATCAAAGCTAGTAGTTACTAACGTTGATGGTTTTATTTTAAAATTTTAATAAACTCCTTGGGCTTGCATCGCTTCGGCCACTTTTTTAAAGCCCGCAACGTTTGCTCCTACGACATAATTTCCCTGACATCCTACTTCCTTAGCAGCTTGTGCAATCGTTTGATAAATATTAGTCATAATTTTTTGAAGTTCTTGATCAACTTTTTCAAAACTCCAACTCAAACGTCCCGAATTTTGGCTCATTTCTAACGCAGATACCGCCACGCCCCCGGCATTACTTGCTTTACCTGGTACAAATAAAACGCCTTGGGCTTGCAAGTACTTAGTCGCTTCTAAAGTCGTTGGCATATTAGCCCCTTCAGCCACTGCTAAAACTTGGTTAGCCACTAGTTGCTTAGCATCTGCTAGATCCAACTCGTTTTGCGTTGCACAAGGCAAAGCAATATCGACTTTAACACTCCAGACACCTTTACCTTCATGATAAGTTGCACTTGACCTTTGCTTGACGTATTCTGTTAGCCGTGCCCGTTTAACTTCTTTTACTTCTTTTAACAAATCTACGTCAATACCAGCCTCATCATATACCCAACCACTTGAATCAGAACAAGTCACAACTTTAGCCCCCAATTGTTGTGCTTTTTCAATTGCATAAATCGCCACATTACCAGCTCCAGAAACAGCTATACGTTTCCCTGCCAAATCTATTTGATGATCTCGCAACAATTCTAAAACAAGATACAACAAACCATACCCTGTAGCTTCTGTTCGTGCAAGTGAACCACCATAAGTCAAACCTTTTCCAGTCAAAACTCCTTCATATGTTCCTTTTAAACGTTTATATTGGCCAAATAAATAACCAATTTCACGTGCTCCCGTACCAATATCACCAGCTGGAACATCGGTATCTTGGCCAATGTAGCGCATCAATTCTGTCATAAAAGCTTGGCAAAACGCCATGATTTCACGATCAGATTTACCTTTAGGATCAAAGTCACTACCACCTTTACCACCGCCAATTGGTAGACCTGTCAAAGCATTTTTAAAAACTTGCTCAAAGCCCAAAAACTTGATAATACCAAGATTAACTGATGGATGTAAACGCAAGCCACCCTTATAAGGTCCAATTGCATTATTAAATTGCACGCGATAACAATTATTGACTTGCGTTTGTCCTTGATCATCAATCCAAGCTACCCGAAATAATATTTGCCTATCTGGGGTAGTTAAACGTTCTAATAAAGCATCCTTACGATATACTTCTTCATTTTGACTGATGATTGGCTCTAGCGACTCTAAAACCTCTTTTACAGCTTGATGAAACTCTGGTTGTGCTGGATTTTGTGCGATTACACGTTCTAAAACTTCTGTGGTATATGACATGCTAAGCCCTCTTTTCTTTAGGATATTTTCATTGTAAAATACTCCTAACCATTTTTCAATCATTTGTTAATCATTTTTTAACAAAAAGGCATCCGCATAAACGGATGCCTTTTTGCTAAGCTTCTTCGTACTTAGCTGCTTTTTGTTTGTACATCTCAACTTCGTCTTCTGAGCAACGCACAAAATGTCCTGGTGTAATTTCACGCAATTTACGTGGCTTTCCTTCCACATCTTCTTCTAAAGAAGCATCGTATGGAATTTGCTTACGATTACGTTCAAATTCTGGATCTGGTACCGGTACAGCTGACACTAAACTCTTAGTATAATCATGTAATGGTTTTGTATACACATCATCGGCTGGACCAACTTCAAGTAAGCGTCCATAATGCATAACTCCGATTCGATCTGAAATATATTTAACCATTGACAAATCATGCGCGATAAATAGATAGGTCAATCCTTTTTCAAGCTGTAAATCTTTTAACAAGTTAACAACTTGGGCTTGGATAGACACGTCTAACGCAGAAATTGGTTCATCGGCAATAATGAATTTTGGCTCTACCGCTAAGGCACGCGCAATCCCAATTCTTTGACGTTGGCCACCAGAAAATTCATGCGGATAACGACTAGCGTGATCTTTATTCAAGCCAACTGTCTCTAATAGCTCTTCAACTTTTGCACGGCGATCTTCTTTGCTTTTTGCTAAACCGTGAATATCGATTCCTTCGGCGATAATGTCTTCAACTGTCATACGTGGATTCAAAGATGCATATGGATCTTGGAAGATCATTTGCATATCACGACAAAAACGAAGATGTTCTGCGCGTGAATTTAACTTACTTACATCCTTACCATCAAAGATGATTTGGCCATCGGTTGGATCATATAAATGGATCACACTACGACCTGTTGTCGTCTTACCTGAACCAGATTCTCCTACCAAACCAAATGTTTCACCTTCATAAATATCAAAAGTAACATCGTCGACAGCTTTAACCATATCAGGTCTGCCCACGCCGAAGTATTGCTTTAAATGCTTAACTTCAAGAATTTTTTTACGTTTTTCTGGCATGTGGTCTTTTCCTCCTGATTAGTCTTTATCGTTGTGTTCTTGCATCATTTTTGCGTAGATTTTTTGTCGTCTGATAATTTCATCTGGCGGTGTAATCTTTGGTGCATCTGGATGCAAAAGCCATGTTGCTGCATAGTGTGTATCTGAAACTTTGAAGAATGGTGGTTGTTTTTCTGTATCAATCTTCATCGCATATGGATTACGTGCAGCAAACGGATCACCTTTTGGCGGATCTAACAAATCAGGTGGTGTTCCTGGAATCGCTTCTAGGTGCTTACTTTCAAGTGTTGGCATTGAATTTAATAAGCCCCATGTGTATGGATGCTTTGGATTGTAGAAAATTTCATCAACTGTACCGTATTCAACAATTTGGCCGGCATACATCACGGCAACACGATCTGCCATTCCGGCTACGACACCTAAGTCGTGCGTGATAAAGATAATTGATGTTTCAATTTTTTGTTGCAATTCTTTCATCAAATCTAAAATTTGTGCTTGAATTGTCACGTCTAGAGCTGTTGTTGGTTCATCGGCAATCAAAATTTCTGGATAACATACCAAAGCAATCGCAATCACGATTCTTTGACGTTGACCACCAGAAAATTGATGTGGATAATCATTGATACGTTCCTCAGCGTTAGTAATTCCAACAAGCTTCAAGATTTCTAAAGCTTGCGCCATTGCTTTTTTCTTTTCAACCTTTTTATGTTTCATCAAAGGTTCTGCAATTTGACGACCAATCTTCATGGTTGGATCAAGCGAAGTCATTGGATCTTGAAAGATCATCGCAATATCTTTACCACGAATATTTTGCATTTCTTTTTCGGTCTTTTGCAATAAGTCTTGACCATGGAACATGATAGAACCGCCCATTACTTGTGCATTGTTAGCTAATAGGCCCATCAAACTCTTGGTCGTTACTGATTTACCTGAACCAGATTCCCCAACGATGGCCAACGTTTCGCCTTTATCCAAATGAAAACTCACATCACGAATGGCTTTCACGTCGCCCGCATATGTGTGGAAATTGATTTCAAGATTTTTTACTTCTAAAATTCTTTCACCCATAATTCAACCTACCTTCTAGTCTTTGGATCAAATGCGTCACGCAAACCGTCACCTAACAAGTTAAACGAAATCATCAAGACACACAAGACGATAGCTGGGAACCACATTTGGTAAGGCAAGAATTGGAAGTTCTTTTGCCCTTCGTTTAATAATACCCCAAGTGATGTTTCTGGTGCAGAAATACCAATCCCAATGAAACTCAAGAAGGCTTCAAAGAAGATTGCACTTGGAATGGTGTACATCGTTTGAATGATGATGATACTTGAGAGGTTTGGCACCAAATGTTTGATAGCAATCTTTGGTGCCGATTCACCCAAGGTTCGTGCAGCTAAAACATATTCTTGTGTTTTAAGCTGTAGCGTTTCGGCACGAATCATCCGCGCCATCGTTGTCCAACTAGAAATCGCAATCGCACAAATGATAGAACCCATACCTGGTTTCAAAACAAGTAACATTAAAACAACAATAACTAAGTTTGGCACAGAAGAAATAACTTCGATGACACGCTGCATAATCGTATCTGTACGTCCGCCACGCCAACCTGATATAATCCCATAGGTTACCCCGATGGTCAAATCAAAAAATGTCGCTACAATCGCAACGATTAAAGAAATTTTAGTACCGTAGATAATACGTTGAGCCAAGGAACGACCTAAATAATCAGTTCCTAAGATGAAATACTTATCGCTAGGTACATCGTTACTCTTATATTGATCAACCCATTCGCCTGCCACTAAAGACTTACCGTTTAGTCCATCAATGTTTACACCCGGAATCTTAGGTGGTAAGTTAGCGTATTTAGGTGTAGATTTTACCAAGGTATCATGATCGATAAATGGTGTAGATCCAAAAGCAACAATCACCATAATCAAGATGATGAATAATGAGATTACAGCACCCTTATTTTTCTTTAAACGACGCCATGCATCTTGAGTAAAGGTCAATGAAGGTGCAGCAATCTTTTCATTGTCTAGGTGCACACTTTGAGTTAAGGGCTCAAAACTTTCTGGTGCTAATTTAATTTTTTCTTCCATTATGCTTAACCCTCACTTCCTGCAAGACGAATACGTGGATCGATGATGCCATAAACAATGTCAGTTAACAAGATAACTAAAACTAGCCCTGCAGAAAAGAGCATTGTTACCCCCATGATAGTTGGGTAGTCATTTGTTGTTATTGACTTAACGTATTGTTCACCAATCCCTGGGATTGAAAAGATATTTTCGATAACCATTGAACCTGTCATCAAGGCAACTGTATATGGTCCAATCAAAGTTACCAATGGAATCAAACTATTACGTAAAGCATGGTGATAGACGATTCCAAAACGACTCAAACCTTTAGCTCTAGCCAATTCGATATAATCAGAGTTTAAGACATCGACCATCCCGGTTCGAATAAACCTAGCTGTTTCAGCCAAAGGTCCAACCCCTAATGCAATTGTTGGTAAGACCGTATAGTTAAAGCCACCCCAATCAGCAATTGGGAACCAACCTAACTTCAATGCGATATAGTATTGTAATAAGACCGCTAAAACAAAGTTTGGTACGGATTTACCGATAATAGAAAGAATTGTTGCTAACGTATCAATCCAAGTATTACGATTGATCGCTGCAATTGAACCAATAATAATTCCAAAGAATACCCCAAAAATCATTGCTTGAATCCCTAATTGAGCAGAAGCACCGATACGACTGGAAATTAAATATGAAACGGGTTGGTTACTGAATTGGAAAGATGTTCCCAAATCACCGTGTAACATTCCACCGATATATACGAGATATTGCATCCAAACTGGCTTATCCAAACCATATTGCTTGTTCATGATTTGAATTTGTTCTGGCGTCAGCTTTTGCTGATTCGAATATGGTGTCCCTGGCATTAACTTCATTAAAAAGAAGGTAATGGTTGCGACCAAAAAGAGCGTCAACACCATATAAAAAACACGCTTTAACAGGTATTTTTTCATAACTTGCCCTCACATTCCTAATGTTCTCTTAAAATAACAGATAAAACTGTTTATTTTCTATAATAGCGTAAAATACATGATTTTTACAGTATTTGTTTTAAAAAGCCTATATAAACCAAGGGGGACTGGTACGAAAATACCAATCCCCTTGGTGTTAAATCTTACAATTTAACTAATTATTCTTTTACATATGCTTCTTTAAAGTTGTAGTTTGCACCGGATGAATTGTAGATAACACCCTTAACTTTAGATTTAATTACCCAAGCTTGTGTTGATTGATAGATTGGTGAAACGCCTTGATCTTCCATCAAGATCTTTTCAGCTTTAACTAAATCATCCCAACGTTTTGCAGGATCAACTGCATCTGTTGTCTTAGAAGCATTAACTAAAGCATCGTATTCAGCGTTACTCCACTTACCACGGTTGTATGAGTTATTTGTAGTAAACATATCTAAGAATGAAATTGGATCAGCAAAGTCCGCACCCCAAGCAGAGATTACGACATCAAAGTCACCCTTTTGTGAACGGTCTAAACGTGTCTTAAATGGCACATTAGCAGCCGTTACATTAGCGCCTTCTAAGTTAGATTCGATTGCGCTTTGCACAAATTCAGTTGACTTCTTAGCACCGTCTGTATCATCACTAAGCAAAGTAATGTCTAAGGAAGTTAAACCTTCTTCAGCCATACCTTCCTTCCACAACTTCTTAGCCTCTTCAACGTTGTATTCAACGCCTGTCTTTTCGTAAGCAGCTGTAGCAAAGTCTGTACCATCATAACTAGATAAACCTTCTGGTACTAAACCTTTAGCAGGAATAGAACCATCACCTAAAACCTTATCAACAAATTGTTTACGGTTAATTACCATTGAGATAGCTTGACGAATCTTCTTGTTCTTGAAAGCTTTCTTAGTTTGGTTATATTCAAAGTAGAATGTTGAAGCTTGTGGACGGCTTACATATTCTTTAGAACCTTTTAATTGCTTTGCTTGTTCAGCACTTAAACTAGTTGCATCAAGCTTACCTGATTGATACAAGTTGTAAGAAGTCGAAGCTGTCTTGTTAACCTTGTAGTTAATCTTAGATAACTTCACAGCTTTCTTATCCCAGTATGCGTTATTTTTAGCTAATGTCCAGCTCAAGTTTGTCCCTGTCCAGCCAGTTAACTTAAATGGACCGTTGTAAACCATGTACTTAGAAGCTGTACCGTACTTAGAACCATACTTTTCAACAGCTTTTTCATTTTGTGGGAAGAATGTTGGGAAACCAAGTAATAATTTGAAGTATGGAACTTCTTTATCTAAAGTAACAACTAACTTGTAGTCACCTTCAGCTTTGATTCCTAAGTCTGTTACTGGCTTTTTGCCGTTCATGATATCGTTAACGTTTGCTACGCCATCAAAAAGATATGCATATTGTGAACCAGTCTTAGGATCAACTGTACGTTGCCATGAATAAACAAAATCTTTAGCTGTAACAGGATCACCATTTGACCATTTAGCATCTTTACGTAAAGTAAATGTATAAGTTAAACCATCATCAGAAACTTCTGTTTTCTTAGCAATTCCTGGCTCAATCTTAGAATTTTTACCAATACGATACAAACCTTCCATTGTGTTATTTAAAGCTGTAAAACTAACTGTATCAGTTGCTTGTGAAAGATCCATCGTTGGTAATTCTGCAGATTCGTTCCAATTTAAAACTTGCGCGTCACTACCACTAGAACTTGATTTATTAGAACCACAAGCTGCTAATGTCAAAGCAGAAACGGCCAAAACAGTACCGACTGCTGCAAACTTTTTAAGCTTCATATATTATGACAACTCCTTTATAAAAAATTAACAAAACAAAATACTTTTTAATCAATAATTGAATTTTATATGAATTTGCTATGAAATTCAAGTATTTTTCTAATTTTTCTTAAAATAAATTTTACGTTTTTCAAATTTTCCCTAAAAATAAGTATTTTATATACCCATTTTTTCTAATTTAACTTCAAAATCAGTAAATTTACACCATTTATTCGTACAAATACCGAACGTTAACCTCCAGATTCATTAAAGCGTTTTCTAATTTTTATTTAAGATTCTTTATCATTTTAGTTCTAAAACTCAAGTTATTAAAAATATGCTAAAATAAAAACAAAAGCTAAAACAGAAAGGAAACATCATGATTCCCGTAATTATTGCAGGCATCGCCAATAAACAACTCAATTTTGACTATACAATGGATGAATTAGGCGCTTTAGCCAGCGCAAATGATATGGTCGTTTGTGCAGATATTAGACAAAATATCTCACGTCCCTTGGCAGCTAGTTACTTTGGCAAAGGAAAATGTGAAGAGATTGCCACCAGTGCGCAACTTCATGATTGTTCAATTTTGGTAGTCAATGATGAATTAAGTGCTGTTCAAATCAGAAATCTCGAAGAGCTGACTGGATTACAAATCTTAGATCGTACAGCCTTAATTCTTGAAATCTTTGCTAAACGTGCCCGAACAAAAGAAGCTAAACTACAAGTAGAAATTGCCAAATTACAATATCAACTCCCCCGTCTAAGAACCTCAAGTATCAATAAATTTGATCAACAAACAGCCGGAAATACTGGCGGAGGCTATACTAACCGTGGTGCTGGTGAAAAGAAAATCGAACTAAATCGCCGTGTACTCGAAAAACGTATTAGCAACCTAAAAAAAGAATTAAAAGAGCTTTTAAAAGGCCAAGAAACACGCAGAAAAGCGCGTAAACAAGCCGGGCTAAAGACTGTAGCACTCGTTGGTTATACCAACGCTGGTAAGTCAACTACACTTAATGGTTTATTAAAATTAGTCGGTCAAGATGCAGACAAACAAGTCTTTGAAAAAGATATGCTCTTTGCAACCTTAGATACATCAGTACGTCGCTTACACTTTGCAGACAATCAAACCTTCTTGCTTAGTGACACTGTTGGTTTTGTTTCTAAATTGCCACATCATCTTGTTGCTGCTTTCAAATCAACTTTAGCCGAAGCAGCTCAAGCTGATTTATTAGTTCATGTAGTTGATTTATCAGATCCACATATGAAAGAAATGATGGATACTACCGATCAAACCTTAAAAGAAATCGGTGTTAACAACATCGAAACGTTATATGCTTTCAATAAAGCTGATAAAACAAACGAAAACTATCCACAATATGAAGGTAATGATTTGATTTATTGCGCTAATGATCCTTCATCATTAGAATTATTAGCCCAAACCATTAAACAACGACTTTTCAAAGACCTGGTAACACAAACCTTTTTGATTCCTTTTGATCAAGGCAGATTTGTCGAATTGCTCAATCAACAGGCTACTATTATTTCTACCGAATACACCACAACGGGAATTCAAATTAGCGCACAATTATCTTTACAATTAGCTGGACGTTTGCGTCAGTTTAAAATTTAAAAAGCATGTCAGTTAAACTTTTCAAAGCCTAACTGGCATGCTTTATTTTTGATAATGTTCAAAACAATATAATTTTTGGCTCTTATCTTCAAGTGGATAAAACCCTAGACTCGTATATAATTCACTAACTTGGTTATCTTTTAAAATCGCATCTATACGGGGCATATGTGCAAAATAATCCATTAGATGACGCATCAATGTCCAAGCAATCCTCTTACTACGATAAGCGGGTGTAATCAAGATATCTTGAATGTAAACAATCGTCATATAATCACTCAACACACAAATCCATCCGACCAATTCATGTTGTTCATAAGCTGCAATCACATATGATTTACGCAAAACTTTAGTAATTCTAGTTAATTCATGCTCGGTCAGTGGCTGCTCTAAGTTTTTATAAAAGCGCGCGACTTGATATTTCGACAACTTAGGATTAACTATTAACTACTAACTCCAACACTATCCCCCTAACCGAAAAATGATAAAAAAATTACAATAATTATATGATACCTTCCTTTTGAATTCGAACGTTTTCGTAAAAAAATTTAGGTTTTTTAAGAGAAAATACTTTTTTTATTAGAAAAAGCACGTTACAATAGAACATACCAATTTGAAAAATACCATAGTTTTTCAAATAAAAAAAGAAAGGTGGGTTCTACTAATATGGATAAGAAAAAAAGTGTTGTTCAACTCGATCGTTCACTGGGCTTTTTTTCATCACTTTCTTTAGTAGTTGGAACGGTTATCGGCTCAGGGATTTTCTTCAAGCAAGCATCTGTTTTGGATTATTCAGGTTCAACTAACAATGCTTTGCTAGCATGGACGCTTGGAGGCTTAATTACATTAACCTCAGGCTTAACCATTGCAGAAATCGGAGCACAGCTTCCCCATACTGGTGGCTTATACATTTATATGGAAAAGATTTATGGTAAGCTTTGGGGATTTTTAACGGGTTGGATGCAAATCGTCATCTATGGACCCGCCATGATTGCAGCATTAGGTGCTTATTTAGCAGTCTTGTTGGTTTCATTTTTTAATCTTCCACAATCGTCAACGCTTGTTATCGCAGTTTCTTCTGTTGTTATTTTGACTGCATTTAACCTATTGGCCAATCGCTTTGGAGCTTATTTCCAAAACATTACCACTATTGCCAAATTCATTCCTATCGTGGCGATTATTATCTTTGGTCTTTTTTTTGGTAATCAAAACGCATTTGGACAAAGCTTACAAACTGTAGCACATAACTCAAATGGTAATTTGGGTGTTGCCATCTTAGCAACTTTATTTGCCTATGATGGTTGGATTTTGTTGGCTAATATGGGTGGTGAAATTAAAAATGTCAAAAAAACATTACCGCTAGCTATCATCTGCGGAATATTATTGGTCTTATTGACCTATATGTCGGTAACATTTGCAATTTTTCGCGTTATGCCTGCTGACTTGATTCATAAATTAGGCGAAAATGCAACACCACATTTTGCAACAATTGCTTTTGGTAATTTAGGTGGGCGCTTATTAAATATCGGCATCATCATTTCAATCATCGGTTGTATGAATGGAAAAATTATGTCTTTTCCCCGTATTATGTACGCTATGGCTAAAAACGATGAATTGCCATTTTCTAAGCAAATCTCTTATATTCACAAAACAATGAAGACTCCAATGGTTGCTACGACAATTACTTCCCTAATCGCAATTGGAATGATTTTGTGTGTTGATGCTGATCGTTTGACCGAAGTTTGTATCTTTACTATTTATTGTTTTTACGTAATGACATTCTTTGGAATCTTTAAGCTACGCAAACAAAATCCAAACGGCGATCATTTCAAAACACCACTTTACCCTATTGTGCCAATCATCGCGATTGTCTGCACCACATTTGTTTTAATAAGTGAAATCTTTTCTGATCTGCCTGGCGTTATCGTTTCACTTATCTTCATTCTTGTAGGGATTCCAGTCTATTGGTATAAACAAAAAAATAATTAATAAAAAAGGCACTCCAGTTGATATGTATCAAAGTACATATCAAGGAGGCCTTTTTTTATGCCTTTTCTTTATACGCTACCTTAACTTCTAACGCAAAATCAGCTTTAGTTTCTGGCATTAAGCTAGCACGTCCTGCCCTACGATAATGCCCTTTTTGAACTACAACTGTTGCTAAAGTCAAATCATAATCTTGTTGTGCATTTTTAGCTGCCAACAAACCAATTGTTTTAATCTGTGCTAATTCATATTTTTCTAATTGGTTAAGACCGCCATATACGAATAGACCTTGAGGCGTTACTTGCAATTCAAAATAAGGTAAGACAACAGGTTCTTGTAATGCATATACTGGTTTAGCATCTTGGCTAGCTTTTGCTAATAAACTCGCTTCATCTTTTTGACCATAATCTAGTTGCAAATAACCACTTGCTTCTAATTTAGCTACCAACATATTTAAATTTTGTTGTTGTGTTGGAGTAATATCGATTGTTGTTGGTAAAAGCTTTTCTTCACTAAAAATACCATTTGTTTGAACAAAACCTGGTTGTGGCTTACTCTTGCTTGTTGTAGCCAATGGATCTTTAGCTGCAATCCCTAGCATTTTTTCAATCTTAGGTGAAATATCATATTTTGACGACTTAGTAGTAAAGTAATACAAAAAATTCAAATATGCAAAATAAGCGATTATTAAAAATGCTAAGATAAACAAGGTGCCGCGTCCAACAAAGCCGTTGACAAAAAATCTATATGCAACATATAGCAAATAAAAATTACCACCGGCTGCTAGAATAGTGTATATTTGATTTTTTAGCTTAACACTAAGATTAATATAGCCTAAATAGCCTGCAATTGTTCCAAAAAAACTAAACATTCTCTTTTTCTCCTAATTTGTTGTTTGATTGGTCGATGGTGGAGTTTGAATTGTCGTTTGCGCACTCGAAGACGCTGCTTGCTCACCATCATCTGGTTTAGTTTGTGTTTGATCGTTTGGCTTAGTTGTTGTATCACTTGAACTAGAGCTACTACTACTTGATTGACTAAAACTAGATTCTTGTTGCGAAGATTCTTGAACTTGAGTACTACTCGAAGCTTGTTGTTGACTTTCAACTGAACTAGATTCTTTTTGACTAGAGCTGCTATTTATTTGAGTACTACTACTTTGAGTAGAATTAACTTCAACTCTAGGCTTACCTTCAACGGTATTAGTCACATTATTTACTGCTACATTTGTCGCTCCTAAGGCCAAAACCGCTGACATAATCGCAAACGGTGTAATAAAAGGGGCTGTTCTTTTAGTCATTTTCTTCCTCCACTTTTTAGTCTAGCCTATTTTTTTCAAAGTTTTACCAAATATTTCTTAAACCTTTGCTAATTTTCGCTGACAATTTGCGCAAAGGCCATGCAATTCAAACCGATGATCTTCAATCAAGCATCCAGGTAATTGATCTGCAAAAACTTCTAAAGGACACATTTGAATCTCTTGGACATGTCCACAGTTGCGACAAATAAAATGATGATGATGTACATTATCAAAATCACACTGATACTTAACGCTAGCTCCACCGGCTTTGCGTCTTGTTTCTACAATGCCTAATTCTTCAAATTCTTTAATATTACGATAAATAGTATTATGACTCATCGTAGGATAAATCTTGCGCATGTGTGCGTCAATCGTTTTAATATCAACATATTGATGCTTGAAACGACTCAAATACTCTAGCATACTCTTTCTTTGTTTGGTTAATTTGTAACCGCCACGTTTCAACACCCGTAAAGCTTCCGTCAGCATCCTATTTTCTCCTTTATATCGTAATCATTACTGTTATAATAGCATATCATATTTACTAAAACAATCCTACTATAAAGTAGCTAACCATTCATCTAGCTTTTGGACGGTCTGTTGCCATTGATCGTTTTCTAAAATATATGCCTTAGAAGCTAAAGCTTGCGGTAAGCATTGATCTCGTTTAGCTTCTAAACTATCTAAACGCTTCTTAACTGCTTTTAAAGTATCCCCACGCTTTAATAACCGTTGTTGCAAGCATTCCTTGTCACTGACTTGCAAATATAAAACAACCGTGTTGGTCGGTAATTTTTCCAAATAACTTAAGGCGCCTTTAGTATCTAAGACAATAACTGCCCAATCACCTTTATTAAATGCTTCTTGTAAGGCTTCATACGATGAGCCATAGTAGTTACCATCATATTTAACGTATTCTAAATAATGTTTTTCAAAAAAACTCGTTTGTGTTTCAAAATGATATGCATCATCACTTTCACCTGGACGTTGAGTACGCGTCGTATGTGTCAAAACCGGAATCATCTTTTTTTGTTGAACCAAATATTCTTTGACAGTCGTCTTACCACTTCCTGATGTTCCACAAATTACCAATACATGTTTTTTCATCGCTACCTTCCTTTAATTTAGACTTATTTTTATTGTAACAAAAAAAGTACGCCTAAAAAACGTACTTTCATAGCTTAATTTGCTTGTAAGACTTGTTGGGTAGTAACCAATGGATAACAACTTAAAGTAGTTTGTTCTAAATCAACATTGTGTAAACTAATCTTTGTGAGTTGATTATTTTCATATGTTTTATAGTAATATTCCCCTGTCCGCGCATTAACACAACAAGAATAAAGCGTAATATCATGCGTCTTATCTGGCGTTTGTGTTGCTCCATTGACAAAAGCCACCGAATCTAAAATATGGAAAAAAGTCGTCACATTTGCTAATTCACTTTGTTCACACAATGCGTGACTCTTTAAATACACTGCTTTAATAAAACGCGAAGCAGGCGAATAATCTCCCGGCAATCCAACCGTGCCTACTCCTTGCCCTAGAGGTTGTAAACCAAGTTTGGTCAAAGTATCTACCGGCTGATTAGGATTAACACCTAGATAAGCATGTAAATTTAAAAGATGATAATCAAAAGTTGGATTATTGGTCAAAACTCCAACTGGGTTATCATATAGCTTAGTTTGTTCCTTAGTAACTTCTAAAACTGCAGATTCATGTTTATCTGCTATTAACCAATGTAAACTTGCACATGGTAGACCTTGCTTAAAGTCAATCTCCACCATATTCAAGTTTGCTATTTTTGCGCGAACTTCTTGTACACTTTTACACTGTGCTAATAACCATAAGATTATTTCATAAGGGGTCAAATTTAATGCATTTTCCTTTTTAACACTAGCGTAATGTGCAAATCCTGGAAAGTTCAAACCTGCCATCCCTAAACCAGCTTCATTAACTGCTTCGGCATATAATGGATAACCATCGACGACACTAGCCATTCCAATCAAAGCTAAATGCTTAGTTTGAGGAGCTTCACATTTATAAGTCAATGTAAAGTTTCTCGGTGTTATGACTACCTGTTCTCCAAAATGATAATCTAGATCCAAATTTCTTCCAAAATAAAAATCTCCATTAACAAAACTTAACCCCGTACACATATCTAACCCTCATTTCAATTTATTTCTTACTTGAACTATACGCCTATTATTTTGTAAAGTAAAATCTAATGCTTTTAGTTTTTTTTAGCCAAAAACATGTTTATTTTTCTAATTTTTACTTTCTCATTTGCCCAAGATATGGTATAAACATATGTAAGACATTTAATAGTAGATTAAAAAAACCTCATTTTAATCTAATGGTTATTCAAGCATGGGGGTTATATTATATGAAACTTACACAACGAATTTTTCAAAAAGAAGAACTTTCCCGCTATATTACTAAAGATCAAAAATTTGAGAAAACTTTAACCTCAAAAGACTTAATTGCAATGGGTATAGGCGCTGTTATTGGAACAGGAATCTTTATCTTGCCAGGAACCGTTGCTGCATTACACAGCGGGCCTGCTATCATCATTTCATTTATTATGGCAGCTATCGTTTGTTCAACATCTGCTATGTGTTATGCCGAGCTTTCTTCAGCTCTACCAATCGCAGGTAGCGCTTATTCATTTGGCAACGTCATCTTTGGTGAGATTATCGGATGGTTTTTAGGCTGGGCTTTAATCTTAGAATACATGTTAGCTGTCGCTGCCGTTTCAACGGGGTGGGCTTCTTATTTCAATGCCTTTTTACGCGGATTTGGAATTGAAGTTCCAAAAGCATTAAACGGACCATTTGATCCAGCTAATGGTACTTATTTTAATCTAGTTGCTATCTTGATTGTTTTATTCATCTCATGGCTTTTATCAAAAGGTGTTCGAACTTCGATGGCTATCAATCGCATCATGGTTTTAGTCAAAATTGCCGTAATTGTCCTCTTTTTAATTGTTGGCTGTTTTTACGTTAAGCCATCCAATTGGACTCCTTTTATGCCTTTTGGATTTAAAGGTGTCAGCATCGGCGCTTCGCTTGTTTTCTTTGCTTATCTTGGCTTTGATGTCGTTTCAGCTTCAGCAGCAGAAGTTAAAGACCCTAAGAAAAACATGCCTCGTGGTATCATCGGTACTCTTGTCATTTGTACAATCTTATATATTTTAGTTTCCGTTGTCTTAACAGGAATAGTTTCTTATACCAAACTTAACGTTGGTGATCCTGTTAGTTATGCTTTGCATTTAGTTAACCAAGATTGGGTAGCCGGCATCATCTCATTAGGTGCATTAGCTGGAATGTTTACCATGATGGTTACCATGATTTTTAGTTCTTCACGCTTAATCTATTCAATTGGTCGTGATGGATTGTTACCAAAATTTTTAGGTAAGATTGATGCTAAGACTCATACACCTAAGCACAGTATGGCAATTGTAACAATTATTATTGCTTTGACTGGTGGATTTATCTCCTTAGATCAATTAACGAATCTTGTTAACATCGGAACCTTAATTGCCTTTATGTTTGTTTCTTTAGGTGTTTTACCTTTACGTAAACGCCAAGACATTAATAACAACGGTGGCTTCAAAGTACCATTGTTCCCTATCTTACCACTAATTTCTGTTTTATTATGTGTATACATGCTATCACAGCTTTCGATTAGTACATGGATTGCCTCTGGTATTTGGTTTTTAATTGGAGCTATCATCTACTTTACTTATGGCATTAAACACAGCCAACTAAATAAAGATTAAAAAATAAGCTAAGCTGTTTTAAGCTTAGCTTATTTTTGTTATCCCGTGATATTACCACTGTTAGCTCCACTAGTTGCATTATCCAACGGTAACCAATCTAGAGCTAACTTAATATGTCGATCCCAGAAATCCCATTCATGTGCGCCATGATCAACGACAAAGGTATATTCAATCCCTAACTCATCGAGTAATTTAGCATAATCTTGATTTGCAGCTAATAAATGATCATCTTCACCTATCGCAAAATACAACTTAGGCAAAGCCACTTTTTGAGAAACCAATTTTGCAATCAAAACTTTTGGATTAATTTCACTGGTAAGTGTAGAATTTAAATCTGCTCCAAATACCATATGCTTATAACCATCTTCATCTGGGAAGAACACTGGATTTTGTACCGATTTAGGCATATCCTCATTAACAATTAATCCGGCCGATAAAGCAACAATTGCACCAAACGTATCATGATACTTCAAACCATTATACAACGCGCCATACCCGCCCATTGAAAGACCACCAATGAACGTATCTTCTTTTTTATCTGACAACGGAAAACTTGCGCGCGTAAATTCAACCAAATCCTTGGCAATAAATTCTGAATAATACTCGCTATTCCAAGAATGATCGGTATAAAACGAATTTTCACCGGCTGGCATCACAACCGCCAAATCTTTTTCTTCTGCCCATCGTTGAATTCTCGTACCAGAAATCCAATCAACTTCACTGCCAAAGATACCATGTAATAAATATAGTGTTTTATATTTTTTAGGACGACTAACTTTTTGTGGTCCAAACGAAATTTTGTCAGTTGGTAATACTACCAATGCTGAAACTGTTCTATGCAAACTTTTTGCCATAAAATTAACACGAATAAGTGCCATAAAATCATTTCTCCTTTACTTCAGATTTTTATACTCTAATATTTAAAATAAAAACAAATATCATGGATATAATCCATGATATTTGTTGCTGTATTAATCTAGGTTTTCACCATTTGAAGAAATCACTTGTTGATACCAATAAAATGATTTTTTACGTAATCGTTTCAAAGTTCCATTCCCTTTATCATCCATATCGACATAAACAAATCCATAACGTTTCTTCATTTCACCTGTTCCAGCAGAAACTAAATCAATACAGCCCCATGGAGTGTAGCCCAAAAGTTCAACACCATCTTCTTCGACCGCTTTTTTCATTTCAACAATATGTTTCCTTAGATAATCAATTCGATAATCATCATTGATTGATCCATCTTCTTCAATTTTGTCTAATGCTCCTAAGCCATTTTCAACAATCATTAATGGTAAACGATACTTGTCATATAATCGATTCAAACATAGACGTAAACCTGCCGGATCGATAGGCCAACCCCATTCAGATTCTTCTAAATAAGGATTTTTTACGGCCGCCAGCTGATTACCACCTGTCTTTGTTGCATCTTCGCGAGTCGAAACAACCGCCGAATTATAGTAACTAAAACTAATGAAATCTACCGTACCTTCTTTTAAAATAACAGCATCTTCTGTTTTTGTTACTAATTTAAAATCATGGCGCTTCATTTCTGCTAATTTGTATTCAGGATAAAAACCTCTGCATTGTACATCGTAATAGAAGTCTTTAAAATTGCGTTCCACTTCTTGTAATTTTAAAGAATCTTGTGGATTGCAGGTTTCTGGATAAAACAAAATATTAGCTACCATCAAACCAATCTTAAATTCAGGATTAATTTGATGCCCCAAAATAACTGCTTTCGCTCCCGCTAATAATACATGATAAATCGCTTGTTGTTGCTTAGCATAATTTGAAGCTTCCGTAATTCCTAAGGTGCTGTAATCTCTTAAGAAGTTAATTTCATTAAATGTCAACCAATACTTAACTTTATTTCGATATCTTTCAAAAATTGCACGGCAATAATTTTCAAAGAAAGTTACAGTCTTTCGTGATAACCAGCCCTCGTATTTGATCGCTAAGTTTAATGGCATATCAAAATGTGCAATTGTTACTAATGGTTCGATTCCATACTTATGACATTCATCAAAAACCGCATCATAAAAAGCTAAACCGTCTTCGTTTGGTTCTTTATCATCTCCATTCGGAAAAATACGTGTCCAGTTAATAGACATTCTAAAGGTTTTAAAACCCATTTCCGCAAGTAAAGCAATATCTTCTTGATAATGATGATAAAAATCTGTCGCTACATGACTCGGGTAGTACGTATTTTCATCAATAACTGCTTTAGCTCCAGCAGGTACATCTTCAAAGCGACTAATAAATTTTCGCTCACCATTTGCCAATTCAATCATGATACGTCGTGGTGTTTTAGCATCTCCGTCCGTAATCGTATCAGAACATGCTAAACCTTTATTACCGTCTAAATATCCGCCTTCATACTGATTAGCAGCGGTTGCGCCACCCCACAAAAAATTTTTTGGAAAACTCATCTAAAAAACCTCCTAATTACTTTACAAATAAACAATTATTTGGCAATTGCTTGTGTCGTTTCAACAACTACAGCTTCTTTTTCTTCTTTTGCCAATAGTTCTTTTTCTTTTGCTAATTCTGCTTTATCATCAATTAAGAAGAATGGCAAATACATTACAAAATGAATCAACAAAGCAATAATCCAAAACATTAACAAGAGCGGACCACCAGTCATAAATGTCGATACAAAGCCTGGTGTTACCCATGGCATCGAAATTGTCGGATTAAGATTTGGTTGAACAATTTGGAATAAGCCCATCGCAACAAAACCTGAAACCATTGGGCTAAAGACCATCGGAATAAAGTACAATGGATTTAACATCAATGGGAACCCAAAGATGATTGGTTCATTAATATTAAAGAAGTTAGCCGGAATAACTAATTTACGCATCGATTTATACTTTTCCGATTTAGCAAATAATGTTGCAATACATAATCCAAAAGTATTACCGGTACCACCAATTTGTAAGCAAGAAGCAACAACTGAAAACATTAAATATGGTAATGCTTTCCCTTGTGTAAATGCTTCAGTATTAGCAACACCTGTCATCATTAAAATTGGCATATAACAACTTAAAATAGTGTTTGGATGAATACCAAAGAACCAAATTAAATTCATTAAAGTAAACACAATAATCAATGAAATTGGTGAGGCACCAAATGTTGCAATTGGTTTACCAATAAAAGTTGTCACTAAATTAAAGATATTATTATATGGTGAGATAAACGTTACATATTTAATTGCAAACACCAATGAAAAAATAATCATCGCAACAAAAGTTGGAGCTAATGATTGGCTAACCATTGGTGGTACAACCTCAGGCAACTTTAAGCGTAAATTTTTCTTCATTAAGATACAGTATAACCAGGGAATAAATAAACCTAAAATAATTGCTACGAAAATCCCATCGCTTCCCATATAACTCGTATCTAAGACACTTAGCGATTCTTTATTGATTTCAACCGTTTGTAATGGCATTAATAAGATAAATGAAGCTAAGGCAATAACTGCACCAATAATACCTTTTTCACCTTGATTTTTAGTATAAGCATAAGCAATTGAACCAACAACATAAATTGCTAATAATGATAAAGTCAATGAAACCGTATCTTGTGCGACAGTATATAAACCTGTACTGTTTAAAAAGTTCATCCAAGGTTTAAATGGTAAATTACCCAAAACAGCAATTACGGCAATCCCTAAAGTAATAGGCATTGAAGCCATAAAACCTTCTGTTAACGAATTAATAAATTTATTTTGTGAAACCTTTTGAGCAAACGGTCCAACGATCTTTTCTAGGCCACTTTGAAACTTATTAAATAATCCCATAATAAATGCCTCCATTAAGTATAGATAATATAAAAATCTTAAAAATGTAATCGAAAACGCTTTCTTTATCTATTATAGTACCATCCTAACGCCTAGACCGCTTGTCATCAATTAACTTATAATTGGCGCTAATTGACCTTTTTTAATTCACTAGCTTTTCGGCCATAAATTCTAATCAAAGCTCTATCCATCGTTCTAATCCCGCTAAAGCCGTTGTTTAGCGCGATTTCTGTTAAATTATGCTTTCCCGTAACAATATCATCATAAGCATGCTTAGCTCTTATTTCTGCTATATATTGTCCAATTGTGATTCCAATGTATTTTTTGAAAAAACGAGCCAAATACTCTTTAGAAACATGATGATAACGTGCAATATTTTCTAACGATAATTCCTCTTGATAATTTTTTTGAATATATTCAATTATTGCTTGTGTCCTTTCAACAATCCTAACTTCCTTAGTACTTTTACACTTAGCTTCTATCATGAAATTCTTAATTAAAATTTCCAATATTTCCAAAAGTTTAACACTAATCGATATATTCTTATACGCGTTTTCTTTCTCAGCGTAAATTGTTGCTACTTGTTGTAACAATTTTTGCAATTTCTTGTATTTATATTTTTGACCATCGGTTAATTTGGAATAATTATTCAATGAAAATACCATGTTATCTATCATAGGATACATCTCTTTAACAAACTTATATGTAAATATTACAGATAGCGCTCTTTTATCTATTCCGTTTTTAAATACTTTTATACTATGAATTTCTTGTGAATTAACCACCAGTATTTTGCCAGGCTCACAATGATAGTTTTGACCTTCAATAATGAATTCATCTATTTCACCCGTGAGTGTATAACTCAATTCAATCGATTGATGCCAATGTGGCGCAATATAACTTGAATAATTAAAATTTGAATTGTGCATCCAAACCCAAACCGGTAATTTTTCATTTGGTCTAACAACTTCATGTTTATATTCTTTTTCTGTCATTTTGATCACCTTTCTTAACTTTATTATACAAAAAGTAAAATAAAAATGAGCACAAAAAAAGAGCGACACCCCTGCCGCTCAAAGAAAACACAAAAAACAAATAAAGAGAGTCCTTACTTAGGACTCTCTCATTGTACCATATTTTTTTGAGAATACGAGTGTTTTATCTCAAGTTTTTATCAAAAATTGACGATTTTTTTCGCAACTAGATTTTAGCCCGTAATTCCCACATTTTTTCGAACTCATTAGTAAAAATTCCAGCAATATTTTTAACAAATAAGTCCCTAGCCGTCGCCTCGTCGTTAATCGTCCAGACGCGTTGTGGGGCTTGACAAACTTGGTAGCGATGCGGATGAATCCCCGCCAATTTTTCTGTTGCCACCACTTCATCGGCATTTGGCAAATCTTTAAAGATCAACCAATTATAATTTTGCCCGGGTGCAATAGCCTGACAGTTGCGTAAGGTTTGTAGATTAAACGACGAATAAATGACCGGATGCGCCAAATTAGCTTGGGCAACCATCTCTAAGACGATTCGTTCGATGTTTGGATAAGCGATAGCGTCGGTTTTAAATTCTAAATTAAGCAACACATCTTTTGAGCCAACTAGCTCCAAAAGTTCTTGCAGAGTCGGGATACTTTCACCATTAGCCAATTTAAAATGTTTCAACTCTGCTAAAGTATAATCATTAATCAATCCACTACCATCAGTTGTGCGATCAATCTTTTCGTCATGCATAATCACAGGAATATTATCTTTAGTCAGATGAACATCAAACTCAATTCCGTCAATGCCATTATCTAAAACATATTTAAATCCTTCTAATGAATTTTCTGCAAACTTGGCCGGATATCCCCGATGTCCGAAAATTTTCGTTTGTACTGTCATATTATTTCCTTCTTTACTTAGTAAATCCTTCCGCCTTGTTGCTGGAAGTAATATAGCTATTCATTGAATTTTGGGCTTCTTGAAGCGCTTTGTTAACATCTGTTCCATCATAAATTTGTTCCATTGCGGTTTGGCTCAAGAGGCGTTCTTGCACAACATTTTGCATGAAGATACCTGAATTAGCCGTATTAGCAATCGTTCTATTCAATTGATCACTTGCAACCTTAGCAGCTGGATTTTTCTTATACAAATCTACTAAAACTTTTTGTTCTTGTGACTTTTTATTTAAAGCTAAATAACCTGTGGCTGCTTGCCATTGTGCTTGGGATTTAGCAGATAACAAGAATTTAATCAATTCCCATGCCCCACGTTGAACTTTGTTTGATTTGTCATTTGAAATCCATAAAGATGCTCCACCAATTGAGACTCCATTAGCCTCTTGACCATCTGGATGTGGATAATAACACACGCCCACTTCGTCTTTAGTTCCGGTTGTTAACTGTGTAATTGAACCAGAAGATTGTAGAAACATACCTAATTTTCGTGATAAGAACGCCGCTGTTTCGTTGGTTCCAGCATTTGAACCAGCACCATAATTCATAAATGAACCGTTCTTTAAATTATCTTGAATCCATTTCATAGCATCCACCGTTGCTTGATTAGTGAAATTAACTGCCGTTGGAATTCCAGAACGTCCATTATCGTTATTAGCCATACATACTTTAGAGTTGGCCATGAATTGTTCAAAAAACCAACCATAAATTTCAACACTCATACCTTTAATCTTATGATTTGATTTTTCATAAAGTTCGTTGGCAACTCGAGTAATATCACTATAAGATGGATCCTTAGGTGGTGGTGTAATACCATATTCCTTTAAGAGCGTTGCATTATAATATAGCACCGGTTGTGATGTGTTAAATGGCATCGAAAGTTGCTTGCCATCTTTAGAGTAAAAAGCTCGTGCTACATCTGAAATTTGGCTGACATCATAGTTATCTTCATCGATGAACTTTTGAACAGGTGTTGTATATCCACTATAATACATCTGTGCAGTCGAAACGTCCATCGATTGAAAAACAGCCGGCGAAGCATCCGTACCATGTGTATTCAAGATTTTTTGAATCGCTTCGTTATAACTTCCCACAAATTCTGGAACAACGGTGTATTTATCTTGGGACTTGTTAAATTCATTAACTAATTGTTCAAGCTTATCTTGTCCTTGGCCGGTCATTTCATGCCAAAAAACAATTTTAGTACGTGTATCTGCTTGGATTGCATCTTTTTTACTACAACCACTCAAACTAGCTCCTAATAAACAAGCCAAAGTCCCTGCACATACAAATTTAGCAAGTTTTGTCAGTTTCATTATTTCACCGCCCCATCATTAATACCACTCTTGAATGATTTTTGTCCGATAAATAAAACAATCAACGTTGGAATTACGACGATTGCTGCACTTGCTTGAATCATTCCCCAATCATTAAACGTTTCTTGTGATTGCAATTGTTTCAAGCCATATTGCACTGGTCTAAACTGATCACTAAATGTCGTCAACATTGGCCACATATATTGGTTCCAACTAGCTAAAAAACTATACGATGCAAGTGTCAACAAGCTAATCTTAGCGTAAGGTAAAGCACCTTTAAGGTAAAATTGCCAATGCGATAACCCTTCGATATCAGCAGCTTCCTTTAATTCGCCTGGAATTTGCATGAATGCTTGCCGTAACATGAATGTTCCAAAAGCAGATGTTAAAAATGGAACAATCATTACAGCATAGGTGTTTAACAAGTTTAATTGACGCATCGTATTAAAGTTAGGAATCACTTGGGCTTCAAATGGTAGCATCATCGTAATCAAAAACACACCAAACAACAAGTTACGTCCCTTAAATTTCAAAAAGACAAATGCATAAGCGCTCATTGAACAAAACAGTAATTGGGCTAGCATCGTCACCAAAGAAATTACTAAGCTGTTTACCATATAGCGTAGTATTTCTGTATGATGAATTGCTGAAATATAGTTATTTAATGAGATATTTGTACTAAAAAACTTCCCTTGTGAAATTTCAGCAGTCGGTAACAGACTACTCCAAAAGCCCAAAATAAATGGCACTAAAACAAATAAGGCTAATAAACATAAAACAATATATTGTCCAAGCTTACTTTTTATAGAAGTATTTTGTGTCTCCATCATTAATATGTCACCTTTTTTTCTAAGAATTTAAATTGAATCAAAGTAAAAATTGCAATGACGATTGCTAAAACAATTGATTCGGTACTAGCTAAAGCATAATTACCGTTGATAAATGCATCTTGATAAACCCGATATACTAATAGGTTAGTTGCGTTATTTGGTCCACCCGCAGTCATCAAGTCGATTAAGCCAAAACTCTTAAATGCATCAATCAATGTAATAATGGACACAAAAAATAAGGTAGGTGAAATCATTGGAATTGTAATTCTAAAAAACTGATAACGCTTGGAAACCCCTGCGATTTGAGCTGCTTCATAAAGTGTAGCGGGAACGGATTGTAATGCGCCAAAGAAAATCAAAAAAGTAAAACCTAAATTCATCCATACAGTTGAAACAATAATCGCCAACATTGCCCATCCTGGTTCTGTTAACCAATTGATGGCAGGAATACCAAAAAGTTCCAAGATTTTATTTAATAAGCCTACCGAAGGATTGAAAATAAATAGCCAAAAAATAGCCGCTACCGAAACCGAAACACCCATAGTACCTGAAAAGACTGTTCTAAAAAAGCCGATTCCTTTAAGCTTGGCACTTGCCGTTTGTGCAAGCAATAAGCCAAATACTACGGTCAAAATGGACACACCCAAAACATAGATAAATGTCGCCTTTAAACTGTTGAGATATGCACTAGAAGTTAACAGATCAATATAATTTTGCAAGCCTACAAATACCGTGGGTTTGCCTACGCTATTTGTTAAAAATAAACTCAAATAAAGTGTCTTTAACATTGGATAAAAGACAAATAAGCCTAAAACTACTAAAGATGGTCCTAAAAATGCTAATGCATAGAACTTATCTTTAGCGTTAACATTAAATCCCTTAGCTAAGACTTTCTTTTTAGCGGCCTGCGACGCCTTGTAATTCACGTTGGATGTTAGTTGTTCCATTTTGGCTTCCTCCCTTGCCATACATTAAAATTTCACCATCTGGGGCAAATACATAATAATCACCATTTAAAGTTACTTTGACACGCTGATTGATACGATACAAGGTATCATCGCTTTCTGGTGTTGTCATACGTAATTGCTGACCGTCATCTAATGTTACTTCGATGATCGATTGATTTCCTAAATATTCAATGTTATGAACATGTGCATTCGTAATATTTGCGGTCGCATCTAACAATAATGCACCCGGACGAACTCCAATTCGATATTGCCCAGCAACTAATTTTTGCGTAACTGCAAATTCCATATCCGCATCAAGCGTTAACTTGTTTAACACTTCATCATAATCAGCTTGTAAAATGTTCATCCGTGGTGTTCCAAAAAATTCCCCGACAAAAGTATTAGCTGGTCTGGTATAAATTTCTAGCGGTGTTCCAATCTGTTGAATCTTATGATCATGTAAAACCATAATACGATCAGCCATCGTCATTGCTTCGACTTGATCGTGTGTTACATAGATTAAGGTTAAACCTAGACGTTGTTGAATCTCACGAATTTCAGAACGCATCTTGCCACGCAATTGAGCATCTAAATTAGATAAAGGTTCATCCATCAAGCAAATCTTTGCATCACTTGCGATTGCACGTGCTACTGCAACTCGTTGACGTTGACCACCAGAAAGTTCACGTGGCTTTCTTTGTGCATACTCTGTCAAATTAACTAATTCTAGCGCTTGGGCAACGCGCTCATTGATTTGTTTTGGATCCATCTTGCGAGCCTTCAAGCCAAATGCAACATTATCTTTTACAGATAAAAATGGAAATAACGCATAATTTTGAAAAACCATCGTTAAATTGCGATCTTGAGGTGCCAAGTTAGTAACATCTTTGTCATCGATTAATAATTGACCATCTGAAATTGAAATCAACCCGGCAATCATTCGTAACAAAGTACTTTTTCCACATCCAGACGGGCCTACAATGGCGAAAAATTCCCCGGTTTCAATCTTGGTATTGATGTTTTGTAAGGTCCAATTTTTGCCGTCATAACTTTTAGCAATATTTTTTAATTCAATCGACATTTTTTCCACCTCTAAATTACTTTTACTAACATTTCGCTTTTTAGTATATAAAACAAATGTAATGAATCAGTGGTAGCTTTGTAAGCATTATGTAATTATTTTGTAGTGTTTAGGTGAATTAGCAACTATCAAAAAAAGCGCAGAATCTAATAGAGATCCTACGCTTTTTAACTATTTTGCTCTTTTTTCTTGGCGTTGTAAGGCATCTTTTAGCATAAATGGTGCTACTAAGGTAGTTAAAATAATCGTTACAATTACACCTGAGTAGTATTGCTCAGATAATAATTTAGCACTATAACCGATCTGTGCGATAATCAATGCCATTTCACCACGCGATACCATTCCGGCTCCAATGATATTAGCTGAATGCAAGTCCATACCTAACACTTTAGCACCAAAACCACATCCAATCCACTTAGTTAACAATGCTAAAATTGTTAGTGGAATAATGAAGATTAGATCATTTAAAAAGCCATCAAATGTCATATTTAAGCCGATACTTACAAAAAACATCGGAATAAAGACTGCATATCCAATCGGCTCAATATTGGAATCGACCTCTTTTTTGCACGGCGTTTGCGCAATTGCAACCCCTGCAAAAAATGAACCTACCACTCCGCTTAAACCAACTAAATCTGCTACATATGCCATGCCTAAGCACAAAACTAACGAAACTAAGATAACAGAAACTGGAATCGTCAAATGTTGTGCAAATCGCATTAAAGGCGGTGCGATAAAACGAAAGACAAAAAAGACACCTACAAAATACAAGGCTTGTAGCCCAAAACTCAATAGCAACGATGATGGTTCATGACTACTAGTGCTAGCTGAAATGTCGCTAAAGATACTAACCAAGGCACTTAAAATCAAGACTGCCATAATATCATCGATCACAGCTGCACCAAGAATCGTTGTTCCTTCCTTAGTATCGATCTTTTTAAGCTCTTTTAAAACTTCAACCGAAATGCTTACAGAAGTTGCTGCAAAGATTACCCCTAAAAATAAGGCTTGTTCGAAATTAAAATTAAACAGCTTTCCAAAAAAGTAAACAACAACAATTGGAACGCCTACTCCAAATAAAGCCACTGAAACGGCTGGCTTCAAATATTTTTTCAATAATTCAAGATCACTTTCTAATCCGGCGATAAACATCAAGATGATAACACCAATTTCTGCAAAATAATGCATGAAATGATCACTTGTCACCCATCCTAACACTGCCGGGCCTAAAACGATGCCCACCAATAATTGACCAATTACAGCAGGAATGCCTATTCTTCGACTAAAATGACCTGCCAAAGCCGTGGTGATCAACACCAAACATAATGTTCCTAAAAACTCCATATCGCTCTCCTCACTTAAAAATATTTTTCAAAAAATATTGTACTATTTTTTGACTTGTTGCGCCACTCAAACTCACGAAAAAAGGCGAAAAGTCAAGCTTTCCACCTTTTTTATGATATTAATTTTTCTTTTCTACATATTTATAGTCAAAGTGTGAACCAGTTGGGTAATAAATAATTCCTTTAATTTTTTTGTTATTTAGATGCATCACTGCACGTTGATATAAAGGAATTACACCTTGTTGTTTCATCAACAGTTTTTCAGCTTCAAGCAAATCTTGATAACGCAACTGTGTATCAGCTGCATCTGTAATTTTAGCTTTCTTAATCAAGTCTGTATAAGTTGCATCGTTATATTGACCGTAATTAAAGCTTGAACCTGGGATAAACATATCTAAAAAGCTAATTGCATCTGGATAATCAGCACCCCAGTTAGCTAAATACAAGTCAAATTCTCCATTTTTAGCTCTTTGTTGGACAACCTTGTCTGGCACAGCTTGAACATCGACTTTGATACCCTTGAGTTTACTTTCAATAGCACTTTGAATGTATTCAGCCGTTGCTTTATCCGTATCTTCATCGCTTGTCAATAGCGTCAAAGTTACAGGTTGCTTGTTTGTTGCACGATATTCTTTCCACAACTTCTTAGCATTTTTCACATCGGTATATACACCCTTACCGGCTTGTTTAGCGAAGTCTTGACCGGTTTTAGGATTACTCATCAACCCTTGAGGAATCAAGCCGATCGAGGCAATTGAGCCATCGCCTAAAACATTTTTAGCCAAGCTCTTGCGATCAATGACTTGCGAAATAGCCAGTCTAAGTTTTTCATCTTTTAATGTTTGATTGAAGTTTGGTACTAAATATTTTGTTGAAGAACCCTTACGCATCACAACGTCTTTGTTATTTTTATTACTACGTGCAATTGCTCCAGTCAAAACAATATCATCTAATTTACCTGTTTGGAACAAGTTTAAAGCAGTTGAAACTTGCTTGACTACCCGAACGTTGATTGTTTGCATCTTTACATTCTTTTTATCCCAATATTTTTTATTTTTAACCATCTGCCATTTTTGTTGGGTACCACTCCAACCTTTCAAAACATAAGGTCCACTTGCTAATACATTGTTAGCACTTGTCCCAAACTTCTTGCCTTGTTCTTTAACGTAGGCTTCATTTTGAGGAAAGAAAGTTGGAAAAGCCAACAAAACATCAAGATATGGAATTGGACGTTCCAAATCAATTTGCAAAGTGTAGTCATCTGGTGCACTAACGCCTAAGGTTTCAGGATCTGCTTTGCCTTCTTGAATTGCCGTAGCATTCTTGATACCGTCAAACAAGTAAGCATATGGTGCAGCAGTCTTAGGATCAACCACTCTACGCCAGCCATAAACGACATCTTTAGCCGTTACTGGTGTATTATTGGACCATTTAACATTTTTACGTAACTTAATCGTGTAATGTAAGCCGTCTACACTAGGCTTAGCCACACTTTTAGCTAAAGCTGGTTGCGGTTGACTCTTAGAATTTAAACGATAAATACCTTCAACTGTATTAGTAATTGCCACTAAACTAACCCCTTCAGTTGCTTGAGCAGGATCAAGTGTCAATAATTCCCCTTGCGATTGTAGGTTAAAAACTTGTTTGGATGCCGTTTTTGCAGCGACACTCGTCATATTACCTAAAGTTGTGGCAATTACCATTAAAACAGCAACCAATAACAACCCTAATTTTTTCATACTTCTTTCCTCCTATGCTAACTCAAGTAAAAAATACATGCAATCCTATTCACTTACTTTTAGTTACTGATTGTCCGTTAAGCATACTATGAACAGCAACGGACTGTCAATAAAGATGCTTACTTTTTATAAGGATCTTTATCACAGTCCGTTCATGCATTATTTATCTAAATTGGGAGCTTGACCTAATTCTGATTGTAACAACCAGATTTTCTTTTCGATGTCTGTCTTAAAACCAATAAAAATATCTTGCGTACTGTAGTCATCTTCTTTACCTGCAATTTCAATTCCCTTTTGGTATAAGTCTGCTAAATACCGGTAGCCAACCACTAATATTTCTAATCTTTCTTGCATTGTCTTGGAATATGTTCCAGGTTCATCTTTGATTGCAGTATGTTCAATCATTTCTTTTAACGTTGAATAAGGTGCGCCATCTAAAGTAATTAGTCGTTCTGAAATAACATCTAATTGTGCATTAATATCATCCATATATTCATCCATTAATGGGTGAAGTTTTAAAAAGTTTGTTCCTCGCATATACCAATGAGCTTGATGAATAACCATCGCCATTTGACTCAAATCTGCCACCAATTGATTCAAAACTTCTTTTGTCTGTGCATACTTCATAAAAGCTACCTCCTATATTTTTAATTCCACTTCTATCTTACATCATTTTAGAGTTAATCTCACGTAAAACGACTCAGCATAGATTTAAAAACTGAGGTATAATTAACATAATATTTTTATAAGGAGGATTACCATGAAGTTTAACCAATTTTCCCGTTGTCAAACTACAATCACCACACAAGTTAGCGAACTTGAAAGTTTAGGTTTAACTTGTTTGACAGATTATCCAACAAAAGACACCACCGCTCTTTGGCTTGAATTATTAACAGAAATCATACCCACTAAGACAACAATTGCCGCCAAACACGCTGCCTTACAAAATTTACTTGCAACTTCTAAAAATGATGTGCTTAGTTTTTGTCAATCAGAAACCGTGGATGCATGTGCTTTTTATAACGTTGCTTTGCAGCTATTGCATTTTGAAGTTGACGATGATTTTTCCTTAAAACAACCACTAGCATTCATGCAAAAAACTAATTTACCCTACCATGAAAAAATTAATACTCAAACTGAATTAATTAGTGCGTTTTATGATTTATTAAATACTCCAACTAAAACAGGCCAAGTTTTCTTAGACTATCTAGCCACACAAGGTTTCTTTAATAAATTTTACGGTCAAATCACCCAACCACTAATTTTTAATGGAAAAACTCAACCAGTATTTGACACGAGTCAATTAATTTATGAAGTCGTTTATATTCAATCAGATCTTGATAGCGACTTAGATGGCAAGTGTGATTTATTAAAAGCCGAAATTATTCGTCCAAAAGAAACTGAATCTAACTTAAAAGTACCCGTACTTTACACTGCTAGCCCATACAATCAAGGAACAAATGATAAATTAGGTGAAAAATTAACGCATGATGTCAACGTCCCACTAACGCCTAAAAAACCAACCAAAAAAAGCTATGAAGACATCTGTGCTCCTACTTTTAATTTGCCCAATGCACAAAAATATAGCGCTAATAAAATCACTACTCAAGCAAGCGAAACTTTTGCACGCGAATTATCTTACACACTTAATGATTACTTTTTAGCGCGCGGATTTGCTGTTGTTTATGCAGCTGGCATCGGAACACGCGGCTCGGATGGCTTACGGACTTGTGGTTCTAAAGAAGAAACTCTCTCGACTATTGCAATCATCGAATGGTTAACCGGCAAACGCCAAGCATTTACCACTAAAGAAGCCACCACTGAAATTAAAGCCTGGTGGTGTAACGGCAATGTTGCTATGACTGGCAAATCTTATCTTGGAACGCTCGCAACAGCTGCCGCTACAACGGGAGTTTCCGGTTTAAAGACAATTATCTCTGAAGCAGCCATCTCCAATTGGTATGATTATTATCGTGATGGTGGTTTAGTAATCGCACCAGGTGGTTTCCCTGGTGAAGATGCCGATGTTTTATGTGGCGAATGTTTTAGCCGCAAAAAAGATGCTGCTGATTTTTACAAGATTAAGGAAACTTATAAAAAACAACTTGCTCAAATTACTATCCAGCAAGATCGAGCAAGTGGTAATTATAATGCCTTTTGGGATGCGCGTAACTACCTAAAAGATATCGCCAACATTAAATGTGATGTCGTAATGGTACATGGTTTAAACGACTGGAATGTCAAGGTACGTAATGTTTATAATTTGTATCAAGCCCTTCAAGACTTATCAGTCAAAAGCAAGCTTATCTTGCATCAAGGTCAACACATCTATATCAATAACATGCGTTCTATTGACTTTAGTTCCATGATGAATCTATGGCTAACCAACAAGCTTTATGAGGTAGCCAACGATGCAGACAAAATTTTACCTGATGTTTTAGTTCAAGATAATGCAGTTGCTGAAACTTGGCATCAATTCGAATCTTGGCAAACACCAGATGCTAAGCTGCAAACACTTCATTTAGGATTAGATGAATTAACAACAACCAAGGTAGTTGGTCAAGTCAGCTTCAACGACCAACTGCCGCAAGAAACTTTTGCCAAGTATAGTAAAGACTATCATACTTGGCAAAACGAACTATTGACGGCACCTGAATTAAATACAAGTCGCTTAGTCTTTAGTAGTCAGCCGTTAACAAACGACCAATATTTAACCGGCACACCAAAACTTAAACTCAAAGTTGCCAGTTCTAAAAATTATGGAATGCTTAGCTTCATGCTTGTAGATTTAGGTACGGCTAAACGCTTAGGTGCTGTCCCTAAACTTTTAGGTCGTAAAACCTTAGGATTAGGCTATCGCTGGCGTGAAGATGATTTGGTCGAATTTGCTTTAGATAAGCCAAGTGACTTTAAATTGATTTCTAAAGGACATATCAACTTGCAAAATCGTACCAATCTTTGGCAAAACGATGAACTAAAAGCCAATGAGTTTTATGATTTAAACGTCACCTTACAACCAATATTTTATCATTTACCAAAAGGACGTCGCTTAGCCTTGATCGTTTATTCAACAGATATGGAAATGACCGTCCGTGGCAACCAAGACATCAGTTATGCCCTAGATTTAGAAGCATGTGAATTAAGCTTTTTTAGTTCAAAATTAAGTTAATAAATAAAAAAGCCATGAAATAACGTACTAATTGAAGTGCCTTACAATTGTTAGACAAAGTCTAGCGATTGTGAGGTGCTTTTTTC
>ERZ791897.211-NODE-211-length-55580-cov-66.514435_pt1 | contig 55580 bp, 68 predicted proteins | sample MGYA00510152_ERZ791897 | MGnify/ENA primary metagenome ERZ791897 (study PRJEB30046, sample SAMN00792050) | human gut metagenome | study: EMG produced TPA metagenomics assembly of the A metagenome-wide association study of gut microbiota in type 2...
CTGGGAACAGGTGTACGAGCAGGTTATGGAAGGAGCGCGCTGACATGGGAGATCCACGTGGATTCCTGAAGGTCCGTACCCGTCGCGAACTGGCCGAACGCCCCGTCGAGGAGCGAATCAAGGATTGGTTCGACGTCCACGCCGAATCCGGCCTGCAGCCTTGGACCACCGAACAGGCGGCCCGATGCATGGACTGCGGCACGCCGTTCTGCATGAGCGGCTGTCCGCTGGGCAACATCATCCCAGAATTCAACGATCTGGTGCGCCAGGAGAAGTGGGAGGACGCGTACAACCGCCTGTCCGAAACGAACAACTTCCCCGAAGTCACAGGCCGCATCTGCCCCGCGTTGTGCGAGGCAGCCTGCGTGCTCGGCATTCACCAGCCGCCGACCATGATCAAGAACGACGAATGCACGATCATCGATCAGGCTTGGGAACTCGACTACGTCAAGCCATTGCCTCCGCAGCGCCTGACCGACCAGACCGTCGCCGTGGTCGGCTCCGGCCCGTCCGGTCTGGCATGCGCCCAGCAGCTTACCCGCGCAGGCCACACCGTGGTCGTATACGAGCGTGATGACGCCATCGGCGGCCTGATGCGCTACGGTATCCCGAACTTCAAACTCGACAAGCGACTCATCGACCGCCGCGTGGAACAGATGGAAGCCGAAGGCACCGTGTTCCGCACCGGCGTGGAGATCGGCAAAGACATCTCATGGGACGATCTGCGATCCCGCTACGATGCCGTGGTCGTCGCCATCGGCTCCACCGTGCCGCGCGACATGAAGATTCCGGGCCGTGAACTCAAGGGCATCCACTTTGCCATGGAATTCCTGCCCGACGCGACCCGCCGCGTCTACGGCGTCAAGCCAGTCAACGACATCACCGCTGAAGGCAAGCACGTCGTGATCATCGGTGGCGGCGACACCGGATCCGACTGCCTGGGCACGTCCATCCGCCAAGGCGCCAAGGACGTCACTGTGCTGCAGATCATGCCGCAGGAACCAAGCGAACGCCCGGCCAACCAGCCATGGCCGACCTTCGCGCGCCTGTACCAGAAGACCTCCTCCATGGAAGAAGGCTTCGAAACCCAGCGCGCCGAGTACGTGTACAGCACGGATTCTGTGAACTTCGTCGGTACCGAAGAGGAACAGGCCAAGGTGAAGGTGGAGCACTCCACCGCTACTGAAGGCTTCGTGGCCGATGAGAACGGACATGTGACCGGTCTCAAGGTAGTGAACGTTGCACCCGGCGAAAACGGACCGTTCACCCGTCAGCCCGGCACCGAACGCGTGATTCCGGCTGATTTGGTGCTCATCTCCGTCGGCTTCCTGCACCCGGACACCACCACGCTCGTGGACCAGCTGCCCGTCGACCTTGACGGACGAGGCAATGTGGCGCGCAACGACAAGTTCGCTACCAGCCAGGACGGCGTGTTCGCCTGTGGTGACGCCGGACGCGGTCAGAGCCTCGTGGTGTGGGCCATCTCCGAAGGCCGTTCCTGCGCGGCCGCCGTGGACGAATACCTCACCGGCGCCACCGAACTGCCGGCACCCATCGTCGCATCCAAAAGGCCGATGATGCTGCCGCGCTGAACATAAGCAGTTAACGTAACAGAAAAATCGTCCGATTCTCCGCCAAAACGGAATCGGACGATTTTTCATATCCCCACTTCCCGGAACCTCGAACAATACAGACGTGGCATAAACGTCCGAATGACGTGCCGTTCGGCGAAAAACCGGCAGTCATGCAGTAAAGTGAACTGCAGCACATCGCAACAAAGGAGTGACCCAATGCCAAATCGTGCAGAACGTCGAGCGCAGGCAAAGAACAACCGCAGGGGAGTGCCGCAGCAGTACGACCAAACCCATGGCCGCGCACGTTCCGGAATGCTGGACGAATACCAGCTGCAGGAAAAGTCCCGCCGACTGCAAGATGGTACCGATGGACCTTGGAAGCCGACCGGCGGCACCATCGAAGAAACCGAAAGCCTGCTGACCACCAGCCCGAACTACACGAACCCGAAGATGTTCAAGGCACCGCATTCCGCACGCCAATGGTTCCGCGTGATCAGCTGGCTGCTCATCGCACTGTCCGCAATCGCATTCCTGGTGATCATGTGGCTGCCGTCACATCCCATGTGGTTGGTCGCCACGGTCTCCATCGTCTTCGCTGTCGGTGTGCTTAGCCTGTTCTTCACGGCGGGTAACCCGAAGCATAATCCGAACCTCGATCAGAATGGTACGGCCGTCTGATAGCAAGGCGATGAACGTAAAGCGGGGCTGCATCCGATGGAAGGATGCAGCCCCGCTTTCACATGCGAGTCACGAATGACGGCACTATTCGTTCCTGGTTTATTGACCTCCTTGCCTGCATTTTTAGGAAAGATGCAAAACTTTGTGACACGAATGAAACAATCAGGCGTTTCATTGAAAAATTGCCTTACAGTAGTGATGGAACAACTGCCTGACTCGAAGAGGAGAGCACAGATATGAAGGTTGACATCCTTTCCCGTGAATATCCGCCCAAGGTGTATGGCGGCGCAGGCGTGCACGCGGAGGAGCTTTCCAAAGTTCTGGCGGAACGCGTGGATGTGACGGTCCGTGCGTTTGACGGACCACGTGCCGAGAATGAGATTCCCGAAATCCCGGGTGACAATCCGAAAGGTTCGCTCAAGGTCGTCGGATACGACGTTCCCAAGGAACTCCAGGAAGCAAACGGCGCGCTGAAGACGTTCGGCGTCGATCTGCAGATCGCCGACGATGTGGACGCCGACATCATCCACGCGCACACGTGGTATGCATGCTTGGCCGGATACCTTGCCAAGATGCTGCACGGAACGCCGCTGGTCATCACCGCGCATTCCCTCGAACCGTTCCGCCCATGGAAGCGTGAACAGCTGGGTGGCGGCTACGATTTGAGCTCGTGGGCCGAGCGTGACGCATACGAGCATGCCGACCGCGTGATCGCCGTGTCCGCAGGAATGCGCGAAGACATCCTGAGCGCCTATCCGAATCTTGACCCCGACAAGGTGGTCGTGGTGCACAACGGTATCACCATGAGCCAGTTCGAAACCCCATCCGACGACGATCCGGGCTGGAAGGTGTTCGAACGCTACAATATCGACCGCAACAAGCCCACGCTGCTGTTCGTCGGACGTATCACCCGGCAGAAGGGCCTGCCATACCTGCTTCAGGCGTTGCATTTCGTCGATCCGGGCATCCAGATCGTGCTATGCGCGGGCGCGCCCGACACTCCGGAGATCATGAACGAGGTCAAAACCGCGTTCGCCAAGCTTGACGAGGAGCGCGGCAACATCATCTGGATTGAGGAGATGCTGCCGAAGCCGGAGCTCAACGCGCTTGAGCACGGTTGCGACGCGTTCATCTGCCCATCCATCTACGAGCCACTCGGTATCGTGAACTTGGAGGCCATGGCGTGTGGCCTTCCGGTGGTGGCCTCCGCGACCGGCGGCATTCCCGAAGTCGTCGTCGATGGCGAAACCGGATATCTCGTGCCTGTCGACCAGCTGCACGACGGCACCGGCACTCCGACCAATCCAGACAAGTTCGTGCATGACATGGCCGACGCTATCAACCGCATCATGGCCGATCCTGAAAAGGCGAAGCAGATGGGACAGGCCGGTTACGAGCGTGCGCGCGACCACTTCAGCTGGGAGTCGATCGCCGACAAGACCGTCAAGGTCTATGAAGACGTGCTTGCCGAGCAGGGCAAAACCGCCGAATAACCAGTTCACCACGTAGACGATGCGTGGAACGCCTTCCGCTGAAAGCATTATGCTGGCGGAAGGCGTTTCCATATCTACAAGCCGAACAACGATAGGGGAGGAAGAATGCCGGAGCAGAACATCGCACTGGAACTCGCTGACGTGGAATTTCGTCGCCGTGGACGCGTGATTCTCACCAAGGTCAATCTGAAAATCAACAAGGGCGAGAAATGGGTGCTGTTCGGACCCAACGGCATCGGCAAATCCAGCTTGGTTCAAATGATGAGCACCAGAGGATTCCCGTCGGAAGGCACCGTCGACATTCTCGGCAATCGCTTGGGCAAGGTCGATGTGTTCTCCTATCGCAACCGTATCGGTTTGAGCTCCGCGGAACTGAGTCGCGCGTTCCCTCCCCAAGAAGATCCGCTCGACGCCATCGTGACCGCATTGACCGCGACCACCGGCCGTTGGCGCGACACCTACACCGACGAAGACTATGCCAAGGCGCGTTCCCTGATGCGTGAATTCGGTATCGAATATCTCGAAGGTAAAATGATGTTCAAACTTTCGGAAGGCGAGCGTACGCGCGTGCTGATCTGCCGTGCGTTGATGGCTGATCCGGATCTGCTGATTTTGGACGAGCCGACTACCGGTCTTGATTTGGGCGGTCGTGAGATTGCGCTTCGTGCGTTGAGCCGTGTCGGCGCCGAGCAGTCGGATCGTGCCGTGGTGCTGGTGACGCATCGTCTTGAGGAGATTCCGCAGGGATTCGACCATGTGGCGATCATGGGCAGGATCACCGGCAGCGAGGCCGACGCCTACGCCGACAATGTCGCAGGCAACGATCCGGCTCCGGGCACCATCGTGTACTCGGGTGATCTGGAACACGGTTTCACTTCGGAACGGTTGAGCGAAGTGTTCGGTTTGGAGCTTGAGGTGACGCATGCGAATGGACGTTGGAGCGCGTACGCGCGGTAACGGGTGCTGTGTGCGCCGGAATATGCTGTAGCATGAATAGCGTCGGACAGGAGTCATTCGGTTCCGTGCTGTCGTGATGGTGGAATCCGTGTGGGTATGAAGGAGTGATTGATGCGTCGAGGACCGTTGACGGCGGGTGAGAAGGTACAGTTCACGGATCGCAGATCCAATAAGATCACCGACCAATTGGTGCCGGGCGGTGTGACGCAGACCTCGCACGGCATCATTCTGCATGACGATGTGATCGGGCAGTCGGAAGGGTCCGTGGTGGTGACGGTGAGCGCCAAACGTGAGGCGCAGATCAATCAGGATCATCCGGAACGCGACGCCAACAAGCCTTGGAAGGGAACGCGCGCCATTGGCGGATGGCAGTTCGCGGTGATGCGCCCTCGGTTGGCCGATTATGTGCTGTCGATGCCTCGTGGCGCGCAGATCATGTATCCGAAGGACATTGCCCAAGTGATTCAGCTTGGCGACATTCGTTCCGGCATGAACGTGTTGGAATCCGGTGCCGGATCCGGCGCCATGAGCGTCAACCTGCTGGACGCGGTGGGGGAGCGTGGAAGACTGACCACCATCGAGATGCGTTCGGAATTCGCCCGCGTGGCCGAAGCGAATGCCACGGTCTATTTCGGTGGGCGCCCCGCATGGTGGGATCTGAAAATCGGTGATTTCGATTCGGTCGCCGCCACATTGCCGGAGCATTCCTTCGACCGCATCATGCTTGACATGCTTGACCCCTGGAACCGTCTTGAGCAGGCATACCGAGTGATTGCGCCCGGCGGTGTGCTCGTGGCGTATGTGACCACTACTACGCAGCTAAGCCGTATGGCGGAGGCGTTGAGGGAGGCTGGCTGCTGGACGGAACCGGATATCCAGGAGACTCTGGAACGCGACTGGAAGGTTCAGGGATTGGCGATACGTCCCGACCATCAGATGATCGGACACACCGGCTTCCTTATGGTTTCGCGGGCTATGGCGCCGGGATTTCAGGCGTTGCGCAAGCGTGACCGTGCCACGAAAGACACGACCACCGATATTGATTCGCTGAGCGCCGAAGAACGTGCTGAACAGCTCGAAGATCTTGAGTTGCGGGATATTTCCGATCGCAAGTTGCGTAAGGTGCTGCGTGATCTCGACGCGCAGGTCGAGGCTATCGGCGATTGATACGGTGTTTCTTGCCGTTGTTCTGAGACAATAGTCATAGCGCGTTGCGTTGGTACATACGCTGGATCGTTAAGGATTGGAGCATTCGTCCATGGGAACGAGCCTCAAGAAGGTTGCGAAAAAAGCCAAGGATTACAAGTATGTGTTGCTGGTGATGCGTCACGCCAAAACCGAGCCGTTTGGTGACGGTGGCGACGCCGGGCGTGAGCTGACCGACAAGGGGCGTAAGCAGGCGAAAGCCGTCGCCAAAGGCCTGGCCGCGCACAAGATGGTGCCGACGCGCATTGCGTGCTCCAGCGCCACCAGGGCCAGGCAGACTTGCGATCGCATGCTTAAGGTGTTCGGCGACGACCCGAAGGTCGACTATCGTCAGAGTCTGTACGAAGGTGGGGTGCAGTCGGTATTTGACGAGCTTGCCCAGACCAAGGAGAAGCATCGCGAGCTGTTGGTGCTCGGCCATGAGCCCACTGTGTCGATCGCATGCCAATGGCTGGCGAGCTCCGAATCGGATGCAATGCTGCTCGACATGCTGAATCTGGGCATGTCGCCGGCATCGCTCGCCGTGTTCGGATCAAATGAGCCATTCAACCAATGGCAGCTGCACAGTGGCGAACTCATCGCATTGCTGACGGCCAAGGATTTTGAATGATTCCTTCGCCTCTCGGCATGATGCTGAGAGGCGTGAAATGTTGCCATGCCAACTGATATAAATCGTGCTTATAGCGACACTTAAATTTTCTTGATGAGTTATAGCTGGCGATTTCGTGGTAGCTTGAGCGGGTTGCATTGTTCATATCAGATGGAGGATTCATGTCCGTTCTCACTTCCGTCTCCGGTTTCCCTCGCATCGGCCAGAACCGCGAGCTGAAGAAGATTATCGAAGCTTATTGGAAGGGTGTCGCAACGCTCGACGACGTGCGCGCCACCGCCAAGGAGCTGCGCGCCAAGCATTGGAAGCTGCAGCAGGAAGCCGGAATCGATTTGATTCCGAGCAACGACTTCAGCTATTACGACCAAATGCTCGACACTGCCATCCTGCTGAACGTCATTCCGCAGCGCTACCAGCGCCTCGCCTTCGACAATCCCGAAGAGACGCTGTTCGCCATGGGCCGCGGCTACCAAGGAGACAAGGGCGACGTCACCGCGCTGCCGATGAAGAAGTGGTTCACCACCAACTACCACTATCTGGTGCCGGAAGTCGACGAAGCCACCGACATCAAGCTCAACAGCACCAAGCCGTTCGACGAATTCAACGAGGCGAAGGCGCTCGGCATCACCACCAAGCCGGTGCTCATCGGCCCGTACACCTTCCTCAAGCTCGCCCGCAATCCGCAGGCTGAAGAACTCGAATACGACAAGGGCCTGGTCAACGCGGTCGCCGCCGTCTACGCCGAGGTCGTGGCCAAGTTCGCCGAGCTGGGCGCCGAATGGATCCAGATCGACGAACCGTACCTCGTGCTCGACAAGGAGCCGGGCGACGTCGAACTGTTCAAGAGCCTGTACACCAAGATCCTGCCCGCACGCGACGGCAAGATCAAGGTGCTGCTCAACACCTACTTCGGCCACATCGCCGACGTGTATGAGACAGTCAACCTGCTCGCCTTCGACGGCATCGGACTCGACCTCAACGAAGGCAAGGACGAGAATCTCGCCGCCGTTGAAAAGTTCGGCGTCGCAGAGAGCACCACCATCTTCGCCGGTGTGGTCAACGGCCGCAACATCTGGCGTAACGATTACGCCGTCAGCCTTGGACTCGTCGACGCGCTGAAGAAGGTCACCGACAACGTGGCCGTCTCCACCGCAAGCTCCCTGCTGCATGTGCCGTTCAGCACCGAAGGTGAAGACGGTCTCGCCGATGATGTGCGCAAGCATTTCGCCTTCGCCGTTGAAAAGCTCGGCGAACTGCACGACCTCGCGGTTCTCGCCGACGCCAGCGAGGAAGACAAGAAGGCATCCGGGGCATTGGCAGCCAACCAGGCGCTCTTCGACGGTACCCGCGTCGCCGCCGACAAGAACGTGGCGGAACGTCTCGCAGCCCTGACCGACTCGGACTTCGTGCGCCAGCCGGCACGTGCCGAACGTCAGAAGGCACAGCGGGAGGCGTTGAACCTGCCATTGCTGCCGACCACCACCATCGGATCCTTCCCGCAAACCAAGGAAGTGCGCGCCGAACGCGCCAGACTGCGCAAGGGCGAAATCACCAAGACTGAATACGACGAATACATGAAGGCGCAGATCGACGCCTGCATCAAGCATCAGGAGCAGATCGGCCTTGACGTGCTCGTGCACGGCGAATTCGAGCGTAACGATATGGTCGAATACTTCGGCCAGAACCTCAACGGTTTCCTGTTCACCAAGAACGCTTGGGTGCAGTCCTACGGCACCCGTTGTGTGAAGCCTCCGATCGTATGGGGCGACGTGTCCCGCGCCAACCCGATCACCGTGGAATGGAGTGCCTACGCGCAGTCCCGCACCAGCCATGTGATGAAGGGCATGCTCACCGGCCCGGTCACCATTCTCAACTGGTCCTGGCCGCGCGAGGACATCACCCACGAGCAGCAGACCCAGCAGCTGGCCCTCGCCATCCGCGACGAAGTGCTCGACCTCGAAGCCGCTGGCATCAAGGTCATCCAGATTGACGAGGCCGCCTTGCGCGAAAAGCTGCCGCTCAGGAAGACCGACTGGCACAAGAAGTACCTCGACTGGGCCATTCCGGCATTCCGACTGGTGCACTCCGCAGTCAAGCCGACCACGCAGATCCACACCCACATGTGCTATTCGGAATTCAACGACATCATCACCGACATCGACGCCATGGACGCCGACGTGATCTCCTTCGAAGCTTCCCGCGGCGATCTCGTGGTGCTCGACGCCATTCACGACGCCAACTTCGAAACCGAAGCCGGACCGGGCGTCTACGACATCCACTCGCCGCGCATCCCGTCCGAAGCCGAAATCGAGGAACGCATCTACGAAATCCTCAAGAAGATGGACATCGAAAAGGTGTGGATCAACCCCGACTGCGGTTTGAAGACACGCGGCAACGCCGAAACCTGGCCAAGCCTTGAAAACCTCGTGGCCGCAGCCCGGGCTGTGCGCGCCAAGCTGTCCAAGTAAGGCGAAACGTTAGGAACAAGACAAGAACCATGCATTCGCCAATGTTCTCGCTCGAGGTGTTCCCTCCGAAGCGAACCTCCCCTGTAGGTACCATCTACGACACGTTGGATGGCCTGCAGGGGTTGGACCCCGATTTCATTTCCGTCACCTACGGCACCGGCAAATCATCCGACCGTACATTGACCGCGCGCATCGCCCACACGGTAAGCGAATACGGCATCCCCAGCGTGGCCCATCTGACCGCGCAGTATCTGAACAAGGATGACGTCGACCAGGCACTCGACATGTTCGAACAGGCCAAGGTCTCCGGCGTGCTCGCCTTGCGTGGCGACCGCATCGACGGTGCCGAACCGGCAGGAGTGTTCGAACATGCCAGCGATCTGGCCGCATACATCCGCCAACAGCGCCCGGTCATGAAGATCTACGGCGCCTGCTATCCGGAAAAGCACCCGCAGGCGGCAACGCTGGAAGAGGACATCGACAATCTCAAAAAGAAAGTCGATGCCGGCGTGACGCATCTGATCTCACAACTGTTCTACGACAACGAGGACTTCCTGAGATTCCTCGACAAAGCGAGGGCTGCGGGAATCGACGTGCCGATCGAAGCGGGCATCATGCCGGTCATGAACGCGAAATCGGTGCTGAACATGTCGAACAAATGCCAGTCGAAAGTTCCTGAAAAACTCGGCATCATGCTCGATAAATGGGGAGGTGACAAGGCTCTGCTCAAAGAAGCGGGCATCGCCTACGCATCCGAGCAGATCTGCGAACTGGTGGCGCGGGGCGTCGACGGCGTGCACCTGTACACGATGAACCATCCATGTGTCAGCCGACGCATTTGGTCCAACGTCAAACCATTCTTCGTCTGATTTCAGGCGATGCAACAAACATCAAGGGTGGTTGCGGGTATTTCGCAACCACCCTTGGTTTTATCAGCGGTTACTATAGAAACCATGACTTCCATGCAACACAAGTTCGGGGCGCTTGATCTGATTCGAGCAGGGCTGCAAGATCTCGACAAGGCTCGCACATTGTTCGATGAGCTGCACAATGACGGCATTGACGATGACAGAATGCGACTGCTGCTAGCAACGCTGGGAAAAGCGTGCGATCCCGACGTCGCACTCAGCAACCTGGTAGACATCATCAAAGTGATGCAAAGCCGAGGCAAGGATTTCACCAACATCATCGCCGACGAGAACTCTTTCGTACGACTGATCACTGTGCTCGGCGTCACCCGTCACGTCCGGCGTAACGTGCAGCCGCTGTTCTGAGGATTATCCGCCTGTTCTCCGCGCTGCGATTGTGTTCCGCCGGGATGGTGGAACGTCATATACGTGACGCCGAGGGAGGCCTGTTGCATCGGATATTACGCAAGATCATTCTATCCGACGTCACGGTTGGGACTTCTACTTTTTCTTGGTACTCCTCGCACTCTTCAACGGTGTCTTCGGCTTGGCGGGCTCGAACCACGGGAAGCGGTGAAGTACCCAGCGGTGCAGCGGCGGGGTCTTGGCGACGGCCCAACCCGCAATCATTGCGAAAATCGCCACCCACGAGGCGAGATTCTGCTTGGCGAAGATCAGCAGGATGGTTAGTCCCACGGCGATGATGCCGAGGAATTGCGAATATTTGTTCTGCGATTCGGTGGTCTTGTCCGTCTTCATCGGCACGAAACCGAAGAACAGGCCAATCGCCACGGATACGATGGCGACGGCGACGCAGATGATGATGTCCTGAGTGCTCATGAACGTTCCCTTCCCGGAACAGGCGATGAAGATATGCGATTGTATCAGTTTACCGCAGCGCATCGGCGCGCGCCGATGCGCCCCTTCTATTCGAGATTCATAGCGGCGCTGATCGTGCGGTCGATGAGCTTGCGCTGATGAACCATGTTGGCGTATTTCGGGTTCTCCGTTATCCCCTCGCTCTCACGTCCGGCGTCAACGCCAGCGATTTGCGCGATGATCTCCTCGTAGGAGGTCTCGGCGGTGCGATACACGCCGCGGATACGTCCTTGGCGGATGACCACGATGCGATCCGACACCGCGAACACGTTCGGCAGGTCATGACAGACCATCACTACCGACCGGCCATCGGAACGTATCCGTTTGATGTAGGACAGCACCTCCGCGGCCTGCATCACCGACAGCGAGGCGGTCGGCTCGTCGAGCAGGATGAGCTGCGGGTCGTTGAGTAGCGTGCGGGCGATGGCCACGGTCTGACGCTGCCCCACCGACAGCGAGGTGATGGGGGACCCCACACGGATCGCGGAGCTCAGCGTTCCGAGCACGGAACGGGCTCGCGTGTTCATCATATCGTCGTCACGAACCCAGCCCGACTGCATCTCCTTGCCGAGGAAAAGATTGGAAGCCACATCGAGGTTGTCGCAGAGTTCCTGACCTTGGAAGACGGAAGCGATGCCCATGCGGTCCGCCTCCCGGATCGAGGGGATCGTCACCTGTTCGCCGTTGAGGTAGATATGCCCGAATCCGGGTTGCAGAAAACCGGAGATTACCTTCATCAGTGTGGACTTGCCGGCGCCGTTGTCGCCCACGATGGCGATGACCTCTTTGCGGTCGATGGTCAGATTCACCGATTTCAGCGCCTCGACGAATCCGAATCTGACGCAGATGTCCTCCAGCCGCAGCAACGGAGGTGTACTTGCGTTCCTCATGTCATCCCTCTTTCCTTGACCCTTTCCTCATGGGTGTTTCGTCTATGCTGCGATGCTGTTGCGAATCGCATGTCCGATGGCGGCGAGCGCGCCGCCCAGCGCGCAGTTGTCGCTCGGATGAGGGGAGCTCAGCACCGTGATTGGCATGACCGCGTCGGGGAACAGCAGCCGCTGCAGCGCTTCATTGAACGGTTGAGTAAACACCTCGCCGGCCATGGCGAGTTTGCCTCCGACCACGACGACCTCCGGGTCGATGCTGATGCACAAGTCGGCGGCCACTTGCCCGATGCGCACCGCCGTGTCAGCGATGATGCGGCGGCATCCGGGGTCGCCGTTGTTCGCCTGTGCCACGAGGTCGTCCATCGTCATGTTGCCGTGCGTGACGCTGAGCAGTTGCACCAGCCGGTTCTCAGCGACAATGGTGTTGAGGCATCCGCGATTGCCGCAGGAGCAGATCGCACCGAGCGGATCGACTTGGATATGGCCGATCTCGCCGGCCAGGCCGGTCACCCCGTGCATGATCTCCCCGCCGGCAACGATGCCCGCGCCTACGTTGTCATTGGTGGAGATATAGACGAAGTCGCGCTTGCCGATTGCTGCGCCCATGCGTGATTCGCAGTAGGCGGCGTAGTTTGCGTCGTTGTCGACATATACGGGGGTGTTGAATGTGGCGCTTAGCGGAGAGACGATGTCGAAGCCATCCCACCCGGGCATGACGCCGGGGATGGCGATCATGTGGTCGCCGATGGCGACTGGTGCGGCCAAGGCCACGCCGATGCCGGCGATCTCCCCGGGATCAGCGTCGATGTTGGTCATGGTCTCGTTGATGAGCTGTATCGCGCGTTCCAGTGTGGTGTCGGCCTTGTGACCGAGGGGAAGCGGCAGCATATGCTCCGCGATGATTGATTTCGCGAAATCGACGACGGCCAGTTTCAGTTCGCGTTGCGCGATCCACAGGCCGATGCCGAGACCCTGATTGTGGGCGAGTCTGACCAAGGTAGCCCTGCGGCCGTTGCGTATGGTGCTTTTCGTCTCCAGCTGTCCCTCGTCGACGAGTTGGTGGACGAGTGTGGAGACCGTTGCGGTGGAGAGGCTGGTGACCTCCGCGAGTTCGACCTGCGTCATAGCGCCGAATTTGTGGATGCTGGACAGCAGGTTGGCACGGTTTGCCTCGCGCAGAGAGGTTTGTGAGCCGAAAAGTCGTGTTGCCATGGATATCCAGTGTAGCCCGACGCGGTGGTCGCCGGGGCCGTGTGCGCTCTTCCTGCGGCGTGTCGCGTCGAAAGGCGCACAATACAGCTCTTATGTTCGATAACTGAATTTAAATAACGTTTAAGAACAAATATAAGTTTGACAACTTAACTCAAGAGTGTATGCTATGAGATGAACCGGAACGGTCCGGATCACAAACGGAACAATGGTCGTTCCGTCACCCTCAAAGATGAAGGAGAATGCATGCAGTTCACCAAGAAGATCGTCGCCGTCGTGGCGGGCGTGGCGATGTGCGCGGGTCTCACGGCCTGTGGCGGTAGTCGAACCGGACAGTCCGGCGACGGCGACAAGATCGAGAAAGGCGCAACCATCGGCATTTCGATGCCGACCAAATCCGAGGAGCGCTGGAACAAGGATGGCAACAACCTCAAGGCCAATCTTGAGAAGCGAGGGTACAAGGTCATCCTGTCGTTCGCGGATGACAAGCCCGCCCAACAGAACGCCGACATCGAGAACATGGTCAACAACGACGCGAAGATCGTCGTGGTCGCCTCCAAGGATGGCACCGCGGTCGGTCCAGCCGTCGAGAAGGCCCGTGACGCTGGCGCGAAGGTCATCGCCTACGACCGTCTGATCATGAACACCGACGCGGTCGACTACTACGCCACGTTCCAGCTGGAGCAGACTGGTGTACTCGAGGCCACCTGGCTGATCGACAAACTCGGGTTGGAGGACGGCGCCACCGGCCCGTTCAACATCGAGCTGTTCGCGGGCTCCCCGGACGACAATAATTCCAAATACTTCTTCAAGGGTGCATGGGATCTGCTCCAGCCCTACTTCGAGAAGGGAATCCTCGTCAACCCATCCAACCACGGCGGCGGCGTGAAGGCCTCCGACAAGGCCGAGGACATCTGGCAGAAGATCGGCGTGCAGTCTTGGAAGGCCGAGCAGGCCCAGAAGGACATGGAATCCATCCTCGACTCCACTTACGCGCACGGCGAGAAACTCGACGCGGTGCTCAGCCCCTACGACGGCATCACCCAAGGCGTGGCCAACGCCATCGAGTCCAAGCGCCCGGATATGAAGCCCGGCACCGACAGCTGGCCGTACATCACCGGTCAGGACGCGATGGAGATCTCTATCGCCAACATCGCTAACGGCAAGCAGGGCGAGACTGTGTTCAAGGACGTGAACAAGCTCGCGAACGCCGTCGAGGAGATGATCATCGAGATCGCCGAGGGCAAGGAGGTGTCCGGCATCAACGGCAAGTTCAATAACGGCAACTTGGACGTGCCGTCCAAGCTGCTTGACCCGCAGGGCATCACCATCGACAACCTCTCCGATTTGGTGAAGGCGAACTACGTGACCCAGAGCCGCTTCAACGAACTGACTAAGGGCACGCTGCTCGAGGATCAGATCAAGTGACGCGACGGTTCGACGGATGGGGCACACGGCCGTCGTGGCGTGCGCCCCATCCCCTCGCAACACAATATGAGGAGTGATGAAATGTCCCAAACAGACACCATTCTGATGATGGAGAACATCACCAAGACGTTCGGACCGGTCAAGGCCCTGACCGACGTGAATCTGGAGGTGGGCCGTGGCGAGATCCACGCCATCTGCGGCGAGAACGGCGCGGGCAAATCGACGTTGATGAACGTGCTTTCCGGTGTGTATCCATACGGCAGCTACAGCGGAAGGATCGTCTTCGACGGCAAGGAATGCAGATTCCGCACGATCAATGACTCCGAGGCCGATGGCATCGTGATCATCCATCAGGAGCTGGCGCTGAGCCCGTTCCTGTCCATCGCCGAGAACATCTTCATGGGCAACGAGCGGGCCAGGGCCGGCGTCGTCGACTGGGACCGGACCCGCGCCGAGGCCAGAAAGCTGTTGGATCGCGTGGGCCTCCCGGAGGATCCGGACACCAGGATCATGGACATCGGTGTCGGCAAGCAGCAGCTCGTCGAAATCGCCAAGGCTCTGAGCAAGGACGTGAAACTGCTCATCCTCGACGAGCCCACCGCGGCCCTGAACGACGAGGACTCCGCCCATCTGCTCGGTCTGGTGCGCCAGCTGCGCGACGAGCAGGGCGTGACTAGCATCATTATCACGCACAAGCTCAACGAGGTCGCCGCCATCGCCGATAACGTCACCATTATTCGTGACGGCTCCACCGTCGGACAGATGTACGTGACGCCGGAGACACCACTCGATCAGGACGAGCTGATCCGCAAGATGGTCGGTCGCCCGCTGCACAACTTGTATCCGGATCATCCCTCTAACAAGCCGGGCGAGGAATATCTGCGCATCGAGGATTGGACCGTGCATCATCCGCTCGACGTCGAGCGCGTGATCGTGGACCACGCGAACATCAACGTGCGCGCCGGCGAGATCGTCGGGCTCGCGGGGCTGATGGGTGCCGGCCGCACCGAGTTGGCTATGAGCGTGTTCGGACGGTCCTATGGCTCGAACATCTCAGGCAACGTGTACGTCAAAGGCAGGAAGGTCAACCTGCCGAGCGTGCAGGCCGCCATCGACGCCGGAATCGCCTACGCTACCGAAGATCGCAAGGTATACGGCCTAAACCTGTTGCAGAACATCCGTGAGAACGCCTCGCTCGCCTCGCTGAAGAAGATGAGCCGGCACGGTGTGATGGACGATAACATCGAACGCAAGGAGGTGGAAGAGTACCGCAAGGACTTCCACATCAAATGTCATGACATCGATGTGAACGTCGGCACGCTTTCCGGCGGCAACCAGCAGAAGGTCGTACTCGCCAAATGGGTGATCTCCCAGCCGGACATCCTCATCCTCGACGAACCGACCCGAGGCATCGACGTCGGCGCCAAATACGAGATCTACGAGATTATCGACCAGCTGGCCGACGCCGGTAAGGCCGTCATTGTGATCTCCTCCGAGCTGCCGGAACTCATCGGCATCTGCGACCGCATCTACACCGTAAGTTACGGCGTCGTCACCGACAACGTCGAGAAGAATGGATTCACTCAGGAATACTTGATGAAGGGAATGACCAAGGAAAGGAAGGTGGACGCCCGATGAGCGCCGCAACCGCAACATCTGCACAGAAGAAAGAGAAGGTCAGCCTGCTGGCCACTATCGGCAACAACGCCCGCCAATACGGCATCGTCGGCGCATTGCTCGTGATCGTCATCGCCTTCGAGATCCTCACTGGAGGTGTGCTGCTCAAGCCGAACAGCTTCGTGTCGCTAATCCAGCAGAACGCCTATGTGATTATCCTCGCCATCGGCATGGTGATGGTCATCATCGCCACCCACATCGACTTGTCTGTCGGTTCGTTGGTCGCCTTCATCGGCGGCGTCTGTGCCCTGCTGATGGAGCGCGCAGGCATGAACTGGATGCTTGCTATCCTCCTCTCCCTCATCGTCGGCCTCATCGTTGGCGTCTGGCAGGGATTCTGGGTGGCCTACGTGGGTATCCCGGGCTTCATCACTACCTTGGCCGGTATGCTGATGTTCCGAGGGCTCGCCACCGTGATTGTCGGCGAATCCGTGCCGATCACCTCCAATGCCTTCCGTGGCATCGCCCGTGACTATCTGCCGAACATCTTGGGGTTCTGGGGGCCGTTCGATGGTCTGACCCTTGTCGTCGGCGTGCTGTGCATCGTCGGCTACGCCTTCTCCCAGCTGCGCAAGCGCAAGCGCGTCGAGAAGGTCGGATTGGTGCCCGAACCGATGAACTTGACTATCCTCAAGATCGTCCTCGCGGCCGTGGTCATTGCGTTCGTCACCTATCTGCTGGCCTCTTCGGGCAACGCGGAACAGGGCGGCATCCCGATTATGCTCGTCATCGTCGGCGTGCTCGTGCTCGCCTACAACTTCATCCTGACCCGGACCGTGTTCGGTCGTCACGTCTACGCCGTCGGCGGCAATCGCAAGGCAGCCATCCTTTCCGGTATCAACACCAAGCGCGTCGACTTCCTGCTGTTCGTCCATATGGGCTTCCTCTCCGCTGTCGCCGCGGTCTGCATGCTGTCCCGTCTGGCCTCCGCGACCGCACAGGCCGGCATGGAGTTCGAAATGGACGCCATCGCTGCCTGCTTCATCGGCGGTACGGCCGTCACCGGCGGTATCGGCACGATTCCGGGGGCAGTGGTCGGCGCATTCGTGATGGGCGTCATCAACCAGGGTCTGTCGATCATGGGTGTGGACACCGCCGTGGTGAAGACCATCAAGGGTCTTGTACTCCTGCTGGCCGTCGCCGTGGATATCATGTCCAAGCGCAAGAAGAGCTGATCTGTTCCGAATCCCCTCCGGCGGATGGGGGGCCGCATCGCCGCGATGCGGACCCCCATCCGCCCGTCCCGTGCTCATTGTCGAAAGAAAAGGAATCCCCATGCGACTGAATACGCATTCCACCGCCCGTCTCTATGCGCTCACCTGCCTCGCCTGCGTGATCTGGCTTGCCCAGTCGCTGATGCAGGCACAGGCCGACGGTTCGTTGCTCGACTGGTCTACCATCGTTTTCTCGCTGTGTTTGCTCGTCGTGATCGGCTGGTGCGCCCGTTGCGCCGTCGTTGGCTGGAACACGAAGGACGGCGATCAGGCGGCGACGTCCCACGATGCGGGGACCACGAAGGAGCATCGTCGATGACATGTCCGTCGTGAAACGCGGAGGTGGTCGCAGATTGGCCGAAATCGCGTCCGAACGGGGCATGGCGTGTACATTAGCTAGATATGAACGCAATGAACGCTTTCCATCCATCGGCCATGGACCTGATCCGCACCGGGCTGCAAAACCTCGACGACGCACGCGCGAACCTTGATCGGCTCAAAGCCGACGGCGTGTCCGACGAACGGCTGGTTGGCATGCTCAAGGCCCTGTCCAAGGCATGCGACCCGGACTGCGCGCTTTCCAACTTCGTCGACATCACCAACGCGATGCAAAGCCAGGGGCGCGACTTCGACGCCATGGTGCCCGACGAGGCGGCGCTCGAACGGCTCATCACCGTGCTCGGCGTATCCGATGAAATGGGCAAGCTCATGCGATTCCGTCCAGAACTCGTGGAGGCCGCAGCCAACGATGCCTGCGAAAGCCACCTTTACAATCACGAACAGCGCAGAGCGCATGTGCTCAAATCGGTAGGAGCCGATCCCAATGACCACACCATGCCGACCGCAAGCCTGCCACTTGCCGAAGCTGCGACGGCGCTACGTAAAACCTATCGCAAACAACTCGCCGCAATCATGGCGCAAGACGCCACGGCGAACGATCCCATCGAAATCCAACCGCGCATCAGCACCGAACTTTCCGACCTTGCGGACGCGGCGCTTGAAGGCGCGCTCGCCATCGCACGCCATGAAGTGGACGGCAGCGAACATGTGCGTTTCGCCATCATCGGCATGGGCAAACTGGGCGCACAGGAGCTCAACTATGTATCCGACGTGGACCTGATCTACGTGGTGGAACCCGCCGACATGGACACCAACGGCATGACACTCAGCCGAATCGGCACCAAAATGGCCACCACGCTGCAACGTGTATGCCAATCCGTCATCATGGGCGTCGCAGAACCGACACTCTGGCAGATCGACGGTGGACTACGCCCCGAAGGCAAGGACGGTCCGCTGGTACGCAGACTCGAATCCCACGAAGCCTATTACGAGCAATGGGCGGAAAACTGGGAATTCCAGGCCCTGCTCAAAGCCCGCCCGGTAGCCGGCGACACCGACCTCGGACAAGCGTATATGGATATGACCCGACCGTTCGTTTGGACAGCTTCCAAGCGAGACAACTTCGTCTATGACTGCCAGCAGATGCGCAAACGTGTCGAAGACCTTATTCCCAACCCGCTGAAAGACCGCGAAATCAAACTCGGCAGGGGAGGCTTGCGCGACGTCGAATTCACCGTGCAGATGCTCCAACTCGTGCACGGCCGCTCCGACGAAGCATTGCGTACCAGCTCCACACTCGAATCCCTGCAGGCCTTGGCCGAAGGCGGGTACGTCTCACGCAAACAAGCCAAGAAACTTTCATGGGACTACCGATTCGAACGTGTGATGGAACACCGCCAGCAAATGTGGGCGCTCAAACGCACCCACCTGTTCCCAGACCTCGGCAAAGCCAACGCTGGCGGTCTTGAACGCAAACGAGACATCACCATCGACGAGCTGAACCAAAATCCCGAACTACGTCGACTCGCGCGCGCATTTCACATGCATCCCGAAGAACTCGTCAACAAATACGATGAGACACGTCGTGAGGTGCGTCACCTGCACATGGACATCTATTACCGGCCCATGCTGCCCATCAACGCGGGACTCGACGACGAACAGGTGGAACTCTCCACGAAAGCCACGCAGGAACGATTCGAATCCATCGGATTCGCCGATGCCGACGCGGCCATGCGGCACGTCACCGCGCTCACCGCAGGCATCTCCCGTGCGGCAAAAATCAACCGCATCCTGCTCCCCGCAGTACTGCAATGGCTCGGCGAAGGGCAGAATCCCGACATGGGACTGCTTAACTGGCGCAAACTTGAAGAAAACTTCGGCTCCGAAAGCGGATACCTCGGATTCCTACGCGATTCACCATCCGCGGCACAACGCCTATGCCACGTACTATCCAACTCACGATTCCTCGGCGACGCACTCAACAAATCCGTCGAATCAGTCACATGGCTCGGCAACGACGACTCTTTGCAACCACGTTCGCGAGAAAGCCTCGACATTCAAACCAAGGCGACGCTTGAACGCAATGCCGGCAACATCAACGATTTCGCCAACTCCATCCGAGCCATGCGCAGACACGAAATCGAACGCATCGGTCTCGCTTGGATGAGTGGCGTGATCGACGATGAAGCATCGCTCGCCGGCATGACCGACGTATACGACGCGGCCATCGAAGCATCGCTGCAGTGGGCCATCCAGCATCGCATCAACGACATACAGATCGACGAAGCTCCGGCGGCGATCGCCATCATCGGCATGGGACGGTACGGCGGTAGGGAAGTGAACTTCAGCTCTGATGCTGACGTGATCATCATCTACAGGCCGGCCGAAGGTGCCGATGACGACCAAGCCAACCTTTTCGCACGAAAAGTGCAGGAAGACCTACGTGCGATCCTGCAAGGTCCAACCACATTCGAACCAAAAATCGAACTTGACATGGATCTTAGGCCTGAAGGCAAAAACGGACCGCTCGTACGTTCCTACGCGTCCTGCGAGGAATACTATCGATCCTGGGCAAGCACATGGGAGCATCAGGCGCTGTTACGCGCACGATATGCGGCAGGCGACGCGTCTCTTGCCGAGGATTTCCTCATGAACATCGCCGACCCGTTGCGTTATCCGAAAATCGATCTTACGGAAACGCAGATCGCCGAAATCCGCAAACTCAAGGCACGTATGGAAGCTGAACGTCTGCCGCGCGGAGTACGTAGGGATCGCCATCTGAAGCTCGGCAAGGGCGGACTGTCTGACGTTGAGTGGACGATCCAGTTGCTGCAATTGCAGCATGCGGGAGACAATGCCAACTTGCGTGTCAACGGTACGTTGCAGGCATTGAACGAGTTGGAACATCGCAAGCTGATTTCCGCTGGCGATGCTGTGGTGTTGCGTAAGGCATGGCGTATGTGCACGGCCGCGCGCAACGGCAGTTATCTGTGGAGCGGACGCGTCAATCAGGCTGATATTTTGCCGGACGATTCATATTCGCTGGGAGGCATCGCCGTGTATCTCGGTTACGATGCGAATCGCGGCCAACATTTCGAAAACGACCTGCTCGCCGTGATACGCAAAGCCCGTGACGTAACGGAACGCCTGTTCTACGGTCGTTCGTGAGTCGTGCCATTTGAACGGCTAGGAGCATGGTGTGGCCGTCGGACCGAAGTTATACGGCTCTGACGGTTATGCTGATTCAGGGTTTCGTGCATGGAAGGATGGAGGTTGCGCCACGAATACTTGTGAACACGCGGTGAACTGGCAGGGTCTGCATTTCAGGCTATAGTTGGCTAGGTCACTTCGAGTGGCCACCTTCAACCACAAGTTGCATGAAAGGTGAGCCGTTGTCTTCAGTACTCGAACAGGCGGTTGAAACGCCGATGGTCGGGAAAAGCGTCATCACATTGGATGATCTTTCCATTCGCCAGATTCAAGAATTACTCCACAAGGCGCAGTACATTGATTCTCATCGTAAAGAAGTGGCGCACACCTGCGACGGCAGGGTGCTCGCCACTTTATTTTATGAGCCCAGCACCCGTACGCGTCTGAGCTTTGAAACCGCCATGCTCCGACTCGGCGGCAAGGTGATCGGCTTCGCCGGCGCCCAGCTCGCTTCCGTGACCAAGGGCGAAACCATTTCGGACACCCTGAAAACCGTGTCCAACTACGTGGACGTGGTGGCGATCCGCCACCCGAAGGAAGGCGCCGCGCTCGTGGCGTCCCGTGCAGCCTCCGTGCCGGTCATCAACGCCGGCGATGGTGGACATATGCACCCCACGCAGACTCTGGCAGATCTTGCGACGATGCAGTCGCGCTTCGGTCGCGTGAACAATCTGACTGTCGGACTGTGCGGCGATCTGACTTTCGGGCGCACCGTGCATTCCCTGATCGAAACCCTGTGCCGTTTCGGCAACGTGAACTTCGTGCTGATCAGCCCGGATGAGCTCAAGACCCCGCAGTATGTGCTCGACCGCATCAACGCCACCGACTCCTGCTCCTACACGGAAGTCAAGGATCTCGTTTCCGTGATCGGCGATCTCGACGTGCTGTACATGACCCGAGTGCAGAAGGAACGCTTCTTCAACGAAGACGACTATCTGCGACTGCGCGACACCTACATTCTCGACGAAGCCAAGATGGCTTACGCCAAGAAAGACATGGCCGTGCTGCACCCGCTGCCGCGAGTCAACGAAATCGCCGTCGAAGTGGATGACGATCCACGCGCTGCCTACTTCGAACAGGTCAAGAACGGCATGCTTATGCGCATGGCATTGGAAAGCTCGGTGGTCGGAGACGAACTGCCGGGATATGAACCGCTTGAATCCAAGGAGGTTGCAGCCTGATGGAAGTCACCAGCATTCAGAACGGCATCATCATCGACCATGTGCCTGCTGGCACCGCGCTCAAGGTGCTCGAATACCTGAAAATTGATCCGGCTAAGACCAAGCTCGCGCTGATCATGAACACCGACAGCCACATGTTCGGCACCAAAGACATCATCAAAATCGAAAGCGAAGAGGAAGCCGAAACCATCGACCTTGACGTGCTCGGCCTTGTGGCACGCACCGCAACCGTCGGCATTGTGCGCGGCGGTAAAATCGTAGAGAAAAAGCAGCCTACACTGCCGGAACATGTGGTCAATATCATCAAATGCGTGAACCCGCGCTGCGTGACTACCACCGAGCCGGCCGTACAGATGTTCCACCTGGTGCATTCCGACCGTCAGGAATACCGCTGCGACTACTGTGACGAGGAAGCGAAGTTCTGACCCATGACCATCACCCTTCACGACATCAAGGTTTGGAACACCGGCGAAGTCATCGACCTGATCGTCCCATCTGACGCTGATGAAACGGTGGACGCTTCGGCCATGACCATCGCCCCGGGATTCGAAGATCCCCACGTCCACTTCCGCGATCCGGGCCAGACCTACAAGGAATCCATGGTTTCCGGTTGCGCGGCTGCCGCCTCTGGCGGGTATACGAACGTGCTCATCATGCCGAACACCGTTCCCGCCATGGATGGCGTGAAGGTGACGGCGGGGGAACCGGGCGCCAGTGAAGTGCTCGACGCCGGTTTCGACACGGTCATCGACTATTTGCAGCATTACGAACAAGCCCATGATGTGACCTTGCCGGTGCGTTATGACCTGTGCGTATGCGCTTCCAAAGGGCGTACAGGCAAGGAAGCAACCGACGTGGCCGACTGGATCGGCTACCTGCCTGAACACGATGACGACAACAAGGACGCCTACCAGCTGTGCCACCCGGTGACCGCCATCAGCGATGACGGTTCCGCGGTAACACCGGAAATCCTCGACCAAGTGTTCGACAACGTCAAGAAATCAGGCTTATACCTGATCGAGCATTGCGAACACCACGACACCGGGGCGGTCAATGAAGGTCCCGTATCACGAGAACTGGGCGTACCCGGCATTCCCGAAGATACCGAACTGAAAATCGTCGAACGCGATATCGAGATGGCGCGCAAAACCGGCGTGCATGTGCACTTCCAGCATGTCAGCACTGCGATTTCTTTCGACGCGATTCGCAAGGCCAAAGCTGAAGGCTTACCGATCACGTGCGAAACTGCACCGCACTACGTTGCGTTGTGCGATGAAGCATTGCTGAAATACGGCACTCTCGCCAAGATGAATCCGCCGTTGCGCTCCGAAGAGGATCGCAAGGCAACCATCGCAGCCGTAGCTGACGGCACCGTCGATCTGCTGGCCACCGACCATGCACCGCATACCATGGAAGAGAAGGACCTTGGTTTCCTCGATGCTCCGAACGGCATCATTGGTCTTGAATGCGCGTATGGCGTATGCCACAAGATTCTTGTGGACGGCGGCTTTATCTCCGACGAACGCCTGATTGAACTCATGTCGACTGCGCCAGCCGAACTTATGGGCCACAGCAAGGCCGACGTCACAGCGTTGCTTGACGAATACGCAGACGCCGTCCCCGGAGACGACGACACCAAACGCGTGCTGGACCTCGTCAAGGTTCCTGCAGAAGACCGCGCGGATCTGGTAGTGCTCAACACCGACGAGGCATGGACCGTGAATCCTGAACGATTCCATTCCTCGGCTCGTAACACCCCGTTTGGTGGATGGCAGGTCACCGGCCGTCCGCTCGCCACCATCATCGGCTCGAAACTAGTCTTCAGCCGTATCAACAAGGAGGATTGATGGATCGCCTGATCGAAGCAATCGAAGCCAAGCAGAATCCGAGCGTTGTGGGACTTGACCCGACCGAAGCGCTCGTGCCAGCGCAAATCGTGGCCGGCTTTGCCGAGGAGATCAGCGAACAGGTTGAAGATCCGGCGGAAGCGCCGTCCATGCAGCTTTCCGTGGCCTTCTTCGAATTCAACCGCGCCATCATCGACGCCGTCGCAGACATCGTGCCTGCGGTCAAACCGCAGATCGCCATGTATGAGACGCTCGGTCCGGCAGGCATCGACGCCTACACCATGACCTGCGAATACGCCAAGCAGCAGGGCCTGTACGTGCTCGGCGACGTCAAGCGCGGAGACATCGGCTCTACCGCGGCTGCATATGCTCATCACCTCAGCGGTATAGGATTGGACGACACCGCCTATGATCCATGGCATGAGGATGCGGTGACCGTGAACCCATACCTCGGCACCGATGGCATCACGCCATTCGTCGACGCCGCCACAGCCAACGACAAAGACATTTTCGTGCTTGTACGCACCTCCAATCCGTCTAGCAGTGAACTGCAGGAACTCGAACTCGCCTCCGGTGAACGCGTATACGAGCATGTCGCCGATCTGGTGGAAGGCTGGGGAGCCGAAACCATCGGCAAGAACGGCTATTCACGTGTAGGCGCAGTGGTCGGAGCCACGCACCCAGAGGAAGGCAAGGCATTGCGCGCACGCATGCCGCACACGTTCTTCCTTGTACCGGGATACGGCGCTCAAGGCGGCACCGCGCAAGGCGTGGCCGGCATGTTCGACCGTGACGGCATGGGTGCGCTTGTCAACTCGTCACGTGGCGTTATCGGTGCATGGAAAAAGTCCGGCAAGTATTCTGAATCCATGAGCGCCGACGATGCTCTGGATCTGGTTGCGGAATCAGCCCGTGAGGCAGCCAAAGATATGCGTGACAATCTGCGTGCGGTCTTGCCGTAACCTGCCGACTGGCCAACTGTTCAATCTGAAAGAAAAACAACCACCAAACCATCGAACGTAACAGAGAGGGAGTTCATGACCACCGCAACAACGTTCGTTCCGACCGTTGCCGAAGCGACTGCGGCAGGCTTTTTCCCGAGCCGGCATGAAGTCGAGGTCGTTGACAATCAGGAACTGACTGACGGCGTGTACCGTTTGACGTTCCGTGACGAATACATCGCCAGCCATGCAAAGCCGGCACAATTCGTTGACGTATATTCCAACGATCCAAGCAAGCTGATGCCGCGTCCGTTCGGCGTTTGCGAAACCAACGGCGACGAAGTCAGCCTCATGTTCGCCGTGGTAGGCAAGGGCACCGCAGAATTTGCCGGATTGAAAGCTGGGGACACCATTCGTGTGATGGGCCCGCTCGGCAATTCGTTCAAGACCAAGGAGCCCGCCAATTATGTGCTCGTGGCAGGAGGTCTTGGCGTGCCTCCGCTCGTGCATGCGGCACAGCATATCGCCGGCATCGAAGGCGCGGTCAGCACCGCGGTGTTCGGCTACCGCAACGTGCGTTTCGGCGACGAATATGCGGGCAAGTATGCCGACAAGGTGTACAGCATCGACGAGAGCGAAGGCAACGTGATCACCTTGCTTGACCGCATCGAAGGCGAGTTGATGGATTCGGGACTCAAGCCGGTGATTCTGACCTGCGGTCCTCTGCCGATGATGAAGGCCGTCGCCGCATGGGCCGTGAAGCGTGACATGGCGTGCCAGCTGAGCTTGGAACAGCGCATGGGCTGTGGCTATGGCACTTGCGTGCTGTGTACGGTCGACACGTTGGACGGACGTTTGAAGGTCTGCTCCGATGGTCCGGTCTTTACTCGCGAACGTTTGGGATGGGGTGAATGAGATGATCGACGATACCCAGCATGAGAACCTGTACGGTTCGTACGAGTGGAAGCATCCCACGCAGGTGGCGGGCGTGCCGTGGAAGAATCCGGTCGCCACGGCTTCCGGCACCTTCCAGTATGCGGCGGTCCGCTGGTTCTACGACGTGAGCCAACTGGGCGCGGTCACCACCAAGGGCGTCTCCCCGGTGCCATGGGAAGGCAATCCCGGCATTCGTACCGCTGAAGGCCCATCCAGCAACATCAACGCGGTCGGCCTGCAGAACCCGGGTGTGGACCATTATTTGGAAGACGACCTGCCCAAGCTCAAGGCCATCAACGCCACGGTCATCGCCAATGTGGCCGGTCACTGCGACGACGACTATGTCGAAGTCGTGTCCAAGCTGAATGATTCTCCGGCAGACATGCTGGAAATCAACGTGAGCTGCCCGAACGTGTCCGCCGGAGGTATGAGCGTCGGCACTGATCCGGTGGCGTTGAGCCGTCTGATCACCCGCCTGCGCAAGCTCACCGACAAGAAGATGATTGTCAAGCTCACGCCGAACGTCACCGACATCACCGTGCCTGCCCGCGCGGCCGTGGAAAGCGGCGCCGACGCGCTGAGCATGATCAACACACTGCTCGGCATGCGCATCAACATTCGCACTGGAGAACCGATCATCGACCATGTGACCGGCGGCGTTTCCGGACCGGCCGTGCTGCCGATGGGACTCGTGGCCGTGTGGAAGACCCGCTCCGCATTACCGAACACTCCGATCATCGGCATCGGTGGCATCGATTCCGGTGAGAAGGCGCTTGAATACCTGTATGCCGGAGCGAACGCCGTGGAAGTCGGTGCGGCCGCACTGTTCGAACCGACCGCGCCATTGCGTGTGGCCCGCGAACTCGACGAGCTGCTCGACGCACGTCCCGAACTCGCAGACAAGCTCGCCAAGGGCGAAACTTGGCGTTGACCTCGATCATTCATCAAAGGAGCATGACATGACTGAATCCCTCGACCACCGTTTTACCAAGTTCCTGCTGGAAGCGCAGGCGCTGAAATTCGGCGAGTTCACGCTGAAGTCCGGTCGTAAGTCGCCGTATTTCATCAATGCGGGCGCATTCAACGACGGACGTAAGATCGCCACGCTCGGCGCATTCTATGCGGAGAAGATCGCGGCGGAAATCGAAGCAGGCAATCTGCCGAACGACATCGACACCATTTTCGGTCCTGCCTACAAGGGCATTCCGCTGGGCGTCTCCACCGCGATCGCTCTGACTTCCGGCCACGGTATGGAAGTCGGCTACACCTTCGACCGCAAGGAGAAGAAGGATCATGGCGACGGCGGCATGATGGTCGGCACCCAGCTGACCGACGGCATGAAGGTACTGCTCGTCGACGATGTGATGACCGCAGGCACCGCAGTACGCGAGGTCATTCCCAAGCTCAAGGCCGAAGCGGATGTGGAGGTCGTCGGCTTGGTGCTTTCCGTGGATCGTATGGAAAAGACCAAGGATTCCGACACGTCCGCGGTGAAGGCCGTCGAAGCAGAGTTCGGCTTCCCGGTATTCGCCATTGCCAACGTGCGCGAGATCTTCGAGGCCGGCCAGCATATCGAAACCGCTGACGGCACCGCGTATGTGACCGACGAGATCAAGACCGCTGCCGACGCTTATCTGGAGCAGTATGGTGCCTGAATTCTATAGGCGGGTCCTATAGTTGACATATGAAAAGTGCCTCACACCAATCGAAAGCATCGGTGCGAGGCACTTTTCAATCTCATATCAGAGTGCATCCAGTTGATGAGTGCATTCAGTCGATCAGGTTGTATCCATGGTCGGCCACCACCGACTTGAGCTTCTCCAAATAGTTTTCCGCGGCCTTCGACAGCTTCGCACGCTCGTTCGTGATCCAGCCGACCAGCATGGTCTCATCGGTGTCAAGCGGCACGGTCACGATTTTCTCATTGTTGAGATCGCCGTTGTCGATGCCGGTGCACACGGTGTAGCCGTTCAGACCGATGATGAAGTTCAGAATCGTCGCACGGTCGGTCACGTTGATCTGCTTGGGGGAGTATTCCGGCCAGACCGCCTCTTCGGCGAAGAAGAAGCTGCCCTCCTCGCCCTGCTCGTACTGGATGAACGGGAACGGCTTCAAGTCGTCCATCGTGACTTTCTTCTTGCCGGCCAGTGGATTGTTGCGTGAAATGAACACATGCAACGGAGCACGGAACAGTGGATGGAATTCCAAATGCTTTTCGCGCAACATCTTGCCAATTACGTCTTTGTTGAAATCGGACAGGTAGATGATGCCGATTTCGGAAAGCATGTTCGCCACTTGGTTGATGATGTCTTTGGTGCGCGTCTCACGAATGGTGAACTCGTATTCGTCGGATTTGATGGAGTTGATCATTTCCACGAACGCTTCGACGGCGAACATGTAATGCTGTGTGGACACGGAACACAGCTGCTTGCGTGGCTTCGCGTTTTTGTAACGTTCTTCGAGCAGCGACGCCTGATCGAGCACCTGGCGCGCGTAGGTGAGGAATTCCGCTCCGTCCACGGTCAAGGCGATGCCTTGCGACGAGCGGGTGAAGATCTCGATGCCAAGCTCATTCTCGAGTTCCTTCACAGACGAGCTCAACGCGGGCTGTGACACGTACAGCTCGTGCGAGGCTTCGTTCATGGAACCGCATTCCACGATTTTCACAATATATTTCAGCTGAAGAAGAGTCATAAATTCAGGTTAGAGCCATGTACTGACCGTGGGGGAGTGCTTATACCCTCTTGTCTGGATAGTGGACTGCCGATCGCGCAGATCAAGGACGTGAAAAACCAATTGCAGCTTGACGAGGATCGCACACAGTTGGAAACCCCACAAACCGTGCTCGACAAAACCGGTCAGGTGTTCGCCCAATGGGAGCGGACCGGCTTGACGGGTCAGGCCTACAAGCAAAAGAGTTGTCCCTATCGGAGTGCTCCATATCGGCATAAGCGACAAAAAGGGATTGCCCGGCTTTCTACACACCAGACAATCCCGTTCGTCACAACCTACTACAGTTCGGTCTACTGGTACAGATGGCCGCCCTGCTCGCGGAAGCGCTCGCTCATCTCTTGCATGCCGGCAGCGATGGTTTGCGCGTCGGCGACGAGCTTCTCCTGTGCTTCGGCATTACCGAATTTTTTGCGGATGTTTTGGCTGATGGCCATGGAGCAGAACTTCGGACCGCACATCGAACAGAAATGCGCCATCTTCGCAGGCTCGGCCGGCAAAGTATCATCATGGAACGCGATGGCGGTGTCCGGATCGTAGCTCAGGTTGAACTGGTCAAGCCAACGGAATTCGAAACGTGCCTTGCTCATGGCATTGTCGCGGTCGATGGCATGCGGATGATGCTTGGCGATATCAGCCGCATGGCAGGCGATCTTGTATGCGATCACACCTTGCTTCACATCGTCCTTATTCGGCAGCCCAAGATGTTCCTTCGGCGTCACATAACACAGCATGGCAGTGCCATAGCGGGCGATTTCCACACCGCCGATCGCCGACGTGATGTGGTCGTAGCCGGGAGCGGTGTCGGTGGTGAGCGGTCCAAGCGTATAGAACGGCGCGTCCTTGCAGATCGCCTTTTCCATCTCGATGTTCATGCGCACGGTGTCGAACGGAATATGGCCGGGTCCTTCGATCATCACCTGCACGTCGTGTTCCCATGCGCGCTGCGTAAGCTCGCCCAAAGTCATCAGTTCGGCGAACTGTGCCGCATCGTTCGCATCGGCAAGCGATCCCGGACGAAGTCCATCACCCAGTGAGAATGCGACATCGTACTTGGCGAAGATCTCACACAACTCATCGAAATGCGTATACAGGAAGCTTTCCTGATGATGCTGCAAACACCATTCGGCCATGATCGAACCGCCACGCGAAACGATGCCCGTCATACGATTCGCCGTCAACGGCACGAAACGCAGCAGCACACCGGCGTGAATCGTCATGTAATCCACGCCTTGCTCGCACTGTTCGATCACTGTGTCGCGGAACAGTTCCCAGCTGAGCTTGGACGCATCATCCTCCACCTTTTCGAGCGCCTGATACATTGGCACGGTGCCGATCGGCACGGGGGAGTTGCGCAGAATCCATTCACGAGTGGTGTGAATGTCGTTGCCGGTAGACAGATCCATCACAGTGTCGGCACCCCACTTGGTGGCCCACGTGAGCTTCTCCACCTCCTCGTCAATAGACGAAGTGACCGCCGAATTGCCCATATTGGCGTTGAGCTTGGTGAGGAACTTCGAGCCGATGATCATGGGTTCAGCTTCGGGATGGTTGATATTGCAAGGCATGACCGCACGCCCTGCGGCCAGTTCGCTGCGTACCAATTCCACGCTGCAATGCTCGCGCTCCGCCACATAGCGCATTTCCGGCGTGATGATGTTGTGGCGCGCGTACCACATTTGCGTCACCGGATGATCCTTGGCCTTCATCGGCTTATGCTGGCGACCACGCCATTCCTTGGAAGCCTTGCCACGTTTGATGGCGCGTTTGCCGTCATCTTCCAAATTGCGGCGACGTCCTTCATATTCTTCGACGTCTCCACGGTCAAGAATCCAGTCCAAACGTAGGGGAGCGAGACCCTCCTTCGGATCGCATTTCGGACCTTCGGTGTTGTAATCCTTGAATGGTGCGTTCGGTCCGACGCCAGGAGTGTCAGACAGTTTGATTTCAGTGTACGGCACTTGCAGATCGTAGGAACCGAATTCGTTTTCGAAATGCACCGGCGTGGTTTTGCGAATATGTGCTTTGTCTCGCTGCTTGGAATCGCGTGCGGCAATGTCGACGCGCTGTTGCTTGGCAAGCTTGGAGGCGGCCTTGGCTTCCTTCGCATTGGTGAACTTCTTTTCGCAGGATGCGCCGTCGGCTGTGTTGTCAGTGTTGATTTCCGCTGTTTTCTGGGCTTTCACGCGCGGCGCGTACCCGTGCTTCGTGTCGCCACGTACGGCTTTCCAGCGCGCTACCATATTGCGGGTTGCAGCTTCCGGATCATCGGCTCCTGCAATCGCGGACACCACGAACCAGCCTGCCGCCTTTGAATGCGCCAGCATCTCCATATCATCTGCGGTCACGCCACCGCCTACCACTACCGGAAAACCACTGGCTGAACAAATGGTGTTGATCTGCTCTTCGTCAAGCGTGCGACCGGAACCGTCATTGCCGCCTACGGACGCTTCCGGCTTGGTGACGGAAACATGCAGTGGTGCCGCACCGATATAGTCGATGCAGCCGTCGGGCAATTCGTTGATGAGTTTGACCAGGCTTTCCGTTTCGGCGGACAAGCCCACGATGGCATCTTCGCCAAGCAGTGCACGGGCTTCGCGCGGTTCCATATCGGTCTGTCCGATGTGCACGCCGTCAACCTTGATGCCTTTGCTGCGGGCCTGCCAGACCACGTCCACACGGTCGTCGATCACGAATGCCACGGAATCCGACTTATTGTTGTCTTCGATGATTTGCGCGATATCACGCGCCATGTCGGTGAGATCCTTCGCGTCAGCGTCTTTGACGCGCAGTTGGATGAAGCTTGCGCCCCCGCGCAATGCGTCATCGATGACGTCGGTGATCGGTCGGCCTTTGCAATCCTGTGGTCCTACCACAAAATAGGCGTTCAGGTCGAAGCTGTCTCGCATCGACGCATATGGATAATTGCTCATGATTCCCCCTTGATTATGATGTTTTGGGTTGGGAAAACTTGATTTCGCAGGCAATGGGTATGCTGACGCGCCCGTATGCTCGGTTATACGGGATAGAAAACGGAATTACGATTGATGATTGCGCGATGCAGACTGTTTGGTCGACGCATCTGCTGCGCAGACTTTTACGGATGCCAATTGACGCTGGCAATGCGTGTGCGCTACGACACTCATTCTTCGCTCCCTACGATGGTGTTAACCAACAGGTTCAAAGGGTCAGGCATTCGCCTATCTCAGCTCCGTTGGGGAGCCCCCCTGCTTTACGTGTTGGCTATGAATCTACGCCCTGCACTGGACGTAACTTTCATCGAAGCCCACAGGAGAGTTAGGCCAGCCGTCACTTTCGCGTGTATCGCCTCCATCCGCGTCACGCCTCCGCCGCGCAACTCACAGCAAACTCTCCTTGCAGGCTAATCTATACTTCAGTTCAATGCATTGCGTGTGAAAGAGGTCGACTACATGTTGGAAACGGAACGGCTGACATTGAGGGCTTGGGCGGAAACAGATGCGGAAAGCTTGTACTCCTATGCGAAAGATCCGGATATCGGGCCTATCGCGGGCTGGCCCGCACACCGATCGAAAGAAGAAAGTCTCAATACGATTCGTCATGTGCTCAATGGCAAGGAATGCTACGCGATTTGCGAGCGCGGCAGCAATAACCCCATTGGTTCGATTGAGTTAAAGCTTAATGGTCATACGGATATGACGGATCGTGATGATGAGTGTGAGTTGGGTTACTGGCTGGGCAAGCCTTTCTGGGGGAGGGGTTATATGCCGGAGGCAGCCAAGGAGGTTATCCGTCATGGTTTTGTTGATCTTGGTATGAGTGCGATTTGGTGCGGCTATTATGACGGCAATCTGAAGTCGAAGCGGGTGCAGGAGAAGGTTGGTTTTGTCTATCATCACACGTGTGATGAGGTGCCGGTGCCTCGTATGCACGAGGTGCGTGTCGGGCACGTGAATGTTCTTACCAAATCACGCTGGCAAAATTTAGCTGCCTGCTGATTGTGCTAGAAGCTAACCTAGAATGCTTTGGAAGGGTCTTGGTGGGCTTCGAACGGATGCTGGTCAAGACCCTTTAGAGCTTCATGATGTTTTCCTCGATGCGACGGATGACGTCAATGAAAGCTTCATCGTTGTGCCCGGTTGGATCTGGCAGATTCCAATTATCGTCGAAAGCCTTGCCGATATAGGGACATCCCACGTCGCAGCCCATGGAGATCGCGGTGTCAGGTTTTGGAATATCCGAAATCAGCTTGGAGTATTGCGTTTTCTCCATGTCGATGCCGTAAAGCTCTTTCATGAGTCGTACGGCATCCTGATTGATCTGCGGCTTGGTTTCCACACCTGCGGAATAAAAATCACAATCGGTTCCGCGTAGATGCTTTCCCAACGCTTCGGCAATCTGGCTGCGGCATGAATTATGCATGCAAATAAAAGCCACTTTTCTCATAGCTTTCCCTGTCTGCGATGTTATGATTTCACGATTGCTGTCCCGTATTATACGTTTCGCCCAATGCTCCGCGTTCACATCATCGAATAACACAATGCCCGGTACGACCATGTCATAAGCTGGTCGTACCGAGCATTGGCTTGGATTATTCGCCCCAGACTTCTTCGGCGATGGATCTTACGAGTGCGATCTTGGCCCACTGCTGCTCCTCAGTGAGCTTGTTGCCTTCCTCAGTGGAGGCAAAACCGCACTGGGTGGACAGGCACAAGCGGTCAAGCGGCACATACTGGGCCGCTTCGGCAATGCGAGCCTTAATCACTTCCGGATCTTCAAGTTCCGGTCTCTTGGAGGTGACGAGGCCAAGCACAACCTGTTTATCGCCGGAAACCTCAGCCAGTGGCGCGAAGTCACCGGAACGGTCGTCGTCGAACTCCAGATAGTAGGCGTCCACGTTCTCTTCGCCGAACAGCTTGGCTGCGACCGGAGCATAACCGCCGGACGACAGCCACGTGGAATGGAAATTACCACGGCAGATATGGGTGTTGATCACCAAATCATCAGGCTGGTCTGCGATCACTGTGTTGATCACGTCAAGATTCTCCTGCTGCAGGCGGGCCGCATCCTCATCGCTCCAGCCGAGACGCTCACGCACGCTCTTGTCGCACAGGCGAGTCCAAGTGCAGTCATCGAACTGCACGTTACGGCAGCCGGCGGCATACAGGTCGGCAATGACCTGACGGTATGCGGCCACGATATCCGCGGTCAGCTCGTCGTCATCTTTGTAGAACTCGTCGTACGGGTAGGCGTTCTTGTTGCCGGTAAGCACGAAACGGGTCTGCGCTGGGGAAGGCATGGTTTGGCGAGCAACGGTATTGTCATCTTCAAACTGCTTGACGAACTTGAAATGCTTCACGAACGGATGATCGTGTCCGTCGAGCTTGCCGGTCACCGTGGCAGTGTCGGCGGGAGTGACCTCGTCATGGAAGGCAACGCGATGGGCGGCTGCGACATGGTCCACGCCGTTGAAGCCCCACATGAAATCGAAATGCCACCAGCCGCGACGGAATTCACCATCGGTGATGACATGCAGACCGGCGGCCTTCTGCTTGGCAACCAGATCAGTGATCAGCCTGTCTTCGACAGCTTTCAATCCAGCGGCATCAATAATACCTGCAGCATAATCTGCACGAGCCTGCTTGAGTTCGTCCGGACGCAGATAAGAACCGACCACATCGGCGCGGAACGGCGCATTCTTGGAATATGTCATGATTCTCCTTCGACTATTGACTTGCAATTAACAATCACAACGACAAAACCAACAATATGCTATCCCACCACCCACGAACGAGGCACATTCCATCCGCCTGGTTGACAACGTACTTCCGTCCATCCGCAGAGTTTTCAATGCTGGAATAAATGGGGGTAAATGACACTGCATGGCGTTCCGATATTGGCAGACGCGCGGCCGATGATTGTGCAAAGAATCGCGAAAGGCATGCGGAATCACGACATGAGTTGCGTTGTGTTCGTATATAATCGCAACGGACATGAACGACTGCAAGGAGGCTGCCATGACTGTGCCGCAACGAGTGCTTGACACTATGAATTCCGGACTGATCTACACCTGCGATGACGAAGAGATGATCAAAGCACAGAAAGAACAGATGGAACTGCTATACGACTTCAATGCAACCCGCCCCAGTCAAATGACGCAACGCAACGAAATCGCACGCCAACTGCTTGGCGAATTCGGCGAGGACGCTTATATCGAACCGCCGTTACATGCCAATTGGGGATGCAACACGTATTTCAGTGCGCACGCTTACGCCAATTTCAACCTTACGTTAGTTGATGATGGTGAAGTGCATATCGGCGAACATACCATGATCGGCCCGAACTGCACTATCATTACCACCGGCCATCCGATTCGTCCTGACCTGCGCGAGAAGGTCACACAGTATTCTCTGCCGGTCACCATCGGCCGTAATGTGTGGTTGGGCGCCAACGTTACCGTGCTTCCCGGCGTCACCATTGGCGACAATTCGGTGATTGGCGCATGCTCGCTGGTTACCAAAGATATTCCCGCCAATATGGTCGCATTCGGACAGCCATGCAAGGTGTATCGCGAAATCGGCGAACATGATGACGTCTACTATTGGCGTGACCGCATGATCAACCCACCCTATGACCAGAAGCAGTAAAACAAATCACTATCGACCAACCGTTCAAACAGGTCGAATCATCGTGGACTAGTCGTTATGACAGATCCACGATCTCATAATTTGCGACTGTCAAGCGAAATACCGGGCGCACCATTGCTCCACCACACGGGCAAGGTGCGCCTTCTTTGAAAACTCAGTCCTGGTTGCTCCAATCAATCATGCTTCCCACCATAACGTGCGAAACGTAACGCACGCATGTCCGCGGTAGATATTTAGATAATTATCTAAATAAGAAAATGTGTAAACATTGCGAAGTGAAGGAGGAATGTATGGCAGGGGAGGGATTCAAAGCGCTCTCCGATCCCACGCGACGGCGCATTTTGGAATTGCTGCGCGAACGTGACATGACGGCTGGTGAACTTGCGGAACAATTCAACATGAGCAAACCGTCGATCAGCCACCATCTGACCACGTTGAAAACCGCGGGACTGGTAACCGACGAACGGCACGGGCAGAACATCATCTACAGTCTCAACACCACGGTGATGCAGGATCTGATCGGATGGTTCATGGGATTCATGGACGGCGATGGAAACGTCAATCAAGCGAATGATCAAACAGACAATAAATAAAGGAGGGTCTTATGCGCGGGAACAACTTGAACGATTTAAAAAACAACATCAACCATGCCGAAGACAAGAACAAGACTGATTCGGGGGAGAAGATCGCTCCGATCGGACGCAATCTGTGCATTGCGCTTGTTGCACTGTGTGTAGTCAACATCATCGCACATCTTGCCTGCTATAGTCGGCTTCCCGAAAACGTGCCGATTCATTGGGGTGCCGATGGTTCGGTCAATGGTTATGGCCCGCGTGCCGTAACGTTGATTCTTGATGTATTGCCGTTGCTGTGCTTGGGACTTTTCCTCGTCATCCCGAAGATGGACCCCAAGGGAGAAAACTACATGAAGGCCAGCGGACTGTATCGTGGATTCGTCATCGCGTTCACACTCATCATGTGCGGTGTCACATGGTTCACTGAAGCCACCGCATTCGGTGTAATCCCAGCTACCGGCGGTCCCGTTGGGCTTATTGTCAGCGTGGTATTGGGCGCGCTGTTCGTCGGCTTAGGCAATTACCTTCCGCGCATGCGCCAGAATTACACTTTCGGCATCAGAACGCCTTGGGCTCTGGTCGACGAGAACAATTGGAAGCGTACGCAGCGTGTGGGTGGCATCTCTTTCATGGTGTTGGGAGTGCTGTTGATTGTGGCGGGTGTTGTCAGCTCTGTCGTGCCTGTGGGCGACATGCTCATGGTCGCAATTATTGTGACGATAGCGGTTGGTGCAGCGCTCGTTCCTTATGTATACAGCTACCTGTTGTTCCGCCGCAGTCGCGGTTCGCGGCAAAACTGAAGTAACGTCATAGCGACGCTAGATATCGTCGCCTTGACACAGAACACAAATCAACGTTGACAAACGCCGTTGGCAATCTGGGAAAGTTTAATGAACGGACTCAGGAGAACCAATTGCAAACAGTGAAGGAATCGAATCTGAATTTCTTCAGTCCAACAATCGGGGTGCGGTTCACATGCGTGCGATCCGCACCCTTTGTTAATTCAAGTGTTCGTTTTGAAAAAGTCAGAAATCCATGCCCAAAGATTTCAGATCGCGGCGAGCCTGACCGGCGTTAGTGAAGCGGAACGCGTGCATGCCCACGGCCTGTGCGCCAGTGACGTTCTTCGCGGTGTCGTCGAAGAACACGCTGGATTCCGGCCTGAGATTGAAACGGCTCAGCGCCAGTTCGTAGATGTCGGCATTCGGCTTGTGCATCTTCTCTACGCCGGACACCACCGTGCCCTGCAGCAGCTCGCCGAGCTGCGGGAAACGTTCGAATGCGAAATGGAACGTCTCATGCGACCAATTCGTCAACCCCCACACGCCGTAGCCTGCAGCCTTCAAATCACGAAGCAGCTGTTCCATATCCGGAATCATGCGGGGGAGCGCATCGCCGTAACGTTCGATGTAATCGCGGAAAATCTCGGCGATCTCTTCGCCCTGTTCACGTACCACGTCGGGATAAATGGCTTCGAAATCCTCGCCATGGTCCATGCGATCCTCATAATCGTAGAAGCCGCACGGATCATTATCCGCGCAAATACGGTCTACAACCACTTGGGGGTACCTGCCTTCAAGGCATGCGCGCGTCTGCCAGTCGATAAGCACGCCGCAAAAATCAAAGACCACATCGGTGACGTTGGCACTGGGGGAGGTCATGAAAATCCTTCCTGCAAAATACGGATTGGCAACGCTAGTGTAGCGCAAAGCCACCGATGTTGGGGGCTGGTGTTCGGTAAATTTGTTTTGCAATTAAAGTAATTGCAAAAATGCCGGCTGAATGCCGCCGATAATATCGCTCGCGATGATCGGATGGCCGATTTCCCCGAAATGCTGCTTTTTGGAATGCCCATAGATCTGCGGACGATGCCATCCACGCTGTTCGGATCGCGATGCGATCGCGCCCGCAAGACCATGTATGTAGGCTCCGGCCGCCACGACTTCGGGAACTAATGCCGGATCCTCGGCAAGCATGTCGTCCTGTTGCGCGAGCAGGGCGCCCAACATGCCGGCAAGCACATCGCCCGATCCTGCGGTGGACATCCACGCCGGCGCGCGTCCGGAAAGAATCACCCGCTCGTTGCCTTCGCCGTCCGTGCCGACCACCATGGTCACCGCGCCCTTCAACAATACGGTCGCGCCGGTCAGCTCATGGACCCTGCGGGCGCAGGCGAGCGGCTGCGAGCGCACTTTGTCGACGCTGGCTTCGTTTCCGTCTAGCCGAGTCAACATGCGGGCCAGCTCCCCGACGTGCGGGGTGACAACCACTTGAGCCGGCACTTTGCCTGGCAGCAGGTCCAAAGCTCCGGCGTCTACCACGATCGGCGGCATGCCCAGGGCGCTTTCATTCCTGGCGTCGTCATTGGAGCCGGTTTTTTCCTGCAGTGCGTAATGCTTCAACAACGCGGTTATGGTTTCGCGTTGAATGTCGGTGTCGGCGGCTTCGTCGCCACCCGTGGGAACGCCGGAACCAACCACCCATGATTGGACGCGGCCCTTGCCGATCACCGCCTCGGGCAACGAGGAAAGCACCATGTCCTGCGCTCGTTGCGGGCCGAGATAGCGCACCATGCCAGTGTTGGCGCGCGCCGCCGCCGTGGCCGACAATACGGCTGCACCGGGGTAACGGGCGGAGCCGGTCACCAAGCCGACCACTCCACGCGAATACTTGCCGTCCGAAAGTTGCGGAAGGCGAATCGAATCCGTTACGAAATCGCCGTCCGTCATTTCGGCCGCGGGGACGCAATCATCAATGTCGAAACCGAAATCGACCAAAGTGAGGCGGCCGCATGCGTATGAGGCGGGTGGCACCATCGCGCACGGCTTCATCGCGCCGAATGTTACCGTAACATCAGCAGGAATGTACGGTCCTGGAAGCGAACCGTCATTTACGCCAACGCCGGACGGCGTGTCGATCGCCACGACGAGCGGCAGGGCGGAGGAAGGCTCGTTGTTCGGCAGGGCGGGCCTGTCGGGAAGTTCGCCATCGAATCCCAAGGAGGAAGCGATGGCGCCTGCGATGCCACGCAATGCGCCGCTTACGCCGATTCCGGTCATCGCGTCGATGATCACATGGGAGCCCTGAACGTATTCAACGGCGGCCTGCAGTCGTTCTCCGGCCTCTCCCGCGGAAAAACCCGTGGTGCATCCTGGGATTTCGGCGGCGGGATCAAGTACGAGAACACGGCCTCCGGCATGCACGAACGCGCCGAACGCCTCCTCGTGCAGGGAACGTCCCACGGCGATCGCGGTGACATGCGCGCCTTCGTTCGCCAGTTCCGCGCCGGCGTATAGACCGTCGCCGCCATTATCTCCCGCCCCTACAAGGAGGGCTACCCGCGCGTCCTCGACGGCGAGGTCCTCATCATCGAGCAGTGTCATGGTCACATGGGCCGCAGCCGAGGCGGCCATGCGCATCAGCGGCACGCCGTCGTCAAGCAGCGGACGTTCCATCTCGCGCACGGTATCGGAATCGTAAGCGCTGTACAGCAGTGTTTGCAAACGGTCGGCGTCGTCGGCGATGTCCATAACGTTCCCTTCCTCGTCGTCTATGAGCAACAATCCCTACTGTAGTCGTAATATTGGGAGTCAAGGATTTTTCGGCGTGGAATGGAGACCAAAATGGCATATATCGAAATGCAGCATAGTTACAAGCGTTACCAAATGGGTTCCACCACCATCACCGCGAACGATGATGTGAGCTTCGGCATCGAAAAAGGCGAACTGGCCATCATTCTGGGCGCGTCGGGCGCGGGCAAGTCGACGGTGCTCAACATTTTGGGTGGCATGGACACGAATTCAGAAGGCAGCGTGGTCATCGACGGACGCGACATTTCCAACTATTCCCCGAAACAGCTGACGGCTTATCGCAGGACGGACATCGGTTTCGTGTTCCAGTTCTACAATCTTGTGGCGAATTTGACCGCGAAGGAAAACGTCGAGCTCGCCTCGCAGATCGTTTCCGATGCTCAGGATGCCGTCAAAGTGTTGGAAGACGTCGGTCTCGGCGATCGTGTCGACAATTTTCCCGCGCAGCTTTCCGGCGGTGAACAGCAGCGTGTGGCCATCGCCCGAGCTGTGGCGAAGAATCCGAAGATCCTGCTGTGCGACGAGCCGACCGGCGCGTTGGACTACAACACCGGCAAGCAGGTCCTGCAGATTCTGCAGGACATGAGCCGTAAGAAAGGCGCCACCGTGGTGATCGTGACCCATAATTCCGCGATCGCGCCGATCGCGGACCGTGTGATCCGCATGCATGATGGCAAGGTCACCGCCGTCGACGTCAACGAGCATCCGATGGACATCGCGGAACTCGAATGGTGATGTCGCGACACGCTGTGCGACACTCGATTTGCGAAGACAAAGGATTTGTGTAATATATGTGACTTGTGCACGGAAGCAATTCCGTACAGGAAGCACATTCCTGCGTAGCTCAGTTGGCAGAGCATCCGACTGTTAATCGGACGGTCACTGGTTCAAGCCCAGTCGCAGGAGCGCGTTTTTAGGTTTTTCCTGATTTTCGTCGGGGAGAAGCTTAGAACAGGAGAATATTCCTGCGTAGCTCAGTTGGCAGAGCATCCGACTGTTAATCGGACGGTCACTGGTTCAAGCCCAGTCGCAGGAGCTTAGGCTTTCAGCCCTTTTGACAGTAGGGTTGAGGGCGTTTTGGACGGTGGTGTTCGAGGGGTTGCCGCGAATGGCGTTCTCTCCGATTCTCAGACAAACTTGGGCGTAATGCTCGAAAACGCCTTCCAAACGCCTTCCAGAGCGGTTTTCGGCGTGTTTCCGTAGTGTTTGCGGTGGGACTGTCGCCAGGCCGTCAGAAACGCCATGGAACACGTTTCAGGGGCATGAGAGAACACGGCGTGAACGGGAGAGAACGTTCCGGCACGCCGTAACGACATCGCGCGTTCCAACCATGAACCAATCCGACCGGACCATGCCGGCGAACGCATGCGGACGGACCGGCGTCCATCGGTATGGATACCCCGTGTTCTCTCCTCGGCTTGGGAGAGACGGGCGTGCGGATATGAGAAAGCCAGCCGTCTTGGACCGAATCTGCTGGTTGACGGCTGGCGTGTAGATACAAACGGCTTGCGAAGCATCGAACCTGTCGGGCGAGTCCGCCCTTGTTGTCTAATGTCTTTGCGTCTTAAGCTAAACCTTTGACGTGGACGATTCGACCGTGATGGCCGAAAACCGGTCTAAAAACGGTCGAATATATCGAAGCGGCTATTTGGTTTCGCCAATCATTCCGTCGAACCCTTCCGGACGGTATTTCGTCTTGCGTACCCATTCCAGATGGCGGTTCGCGTAGTGTTCGACCTTGCGGTTCTCTTCGGGCGTGCCGATCAGCAGTATCCACACGCTGTTGCCTTGATTCCATGACGTTGCCTTGCGCACGCATTTAACCACTCCGCGTTCTTGGAGGAACCTCATCGCTGCGCTTACCGTGCCCAATGCCGTGTCGTTGCGTCTGATGAAGTATTCGTCCAAATCTATCTCGCCAGCGAACCCGCGAGCCGCTATCTCTGGTGTCGGCTGTGTGAGTCCGCGTTCCTGTACGATGGAGTCGTATCCGCCGAAGTAGTAGCGTGGAGGAATCTTGGATGGGTCATCGCTTGCCGCGTCCATGTTTCTGGTGCGGTGCGCGAGGTACAGCAGGACGCTTTCGGCTGTGCTGTTCGGTATTGCCACGAGTTCTCCTTTGTGGCTTGGCTCTCGTGATTTGGTGTTTTTGAGCAGCAGTCCTTTGCTGAGCACGTTCTCGTATACGGCATCTGTGTTCGAGTATCCCATGTCTTCCATGTCTTTCCCTCCATGCCTCGCGGTATGCTCCTGCATGGAGATTGTAGTGTCTCCGTTCGAGCGCTCCCAGCTGTTTTCCGATTAGTGGGAGCGCTCTTTTCTTGTCTTGGAATCAAGTTTACGTCATATAGTCTACAGACACACCTGTGTTTGTGTCTGTAGACACACCTGTGTTAGTGTCTGCAAATGATTACTGGTGTGTCTGCAAACAAAACTAAATAGTATATATAAATAAGATTAATAATGAAATTATTAATTAAAAAGCAAAAACGGTCAGAAAGAGGGCATGAAAAAACCCGCCTGCGACAAACAGACGGGCAGAAAAAGAACTCACTCGTAATCGCCTGAATCGTAATCCCAATAGTCCGAATCATCATCGCTATCAGAATACGAACTATCCGAACCATTCCTATCAGACGAGTCTGAAGAATCAAAACTATACGCAGCAGCCACGCCTACGAACAAAAGCGCCGAAACCACAATGCCGACAATCGCCGCGATCAACGCTTTCCACGAACGCGACGAAGTGCGATCATCCACAAACTCCCTCATATGCGACTCAGCGGCATCGCCATACTTTTCACGCAATCCATCAATGGACAAGCGTTGAGGATCGCCAGCTTCAAAACGCTCAATCTCATACAACCTATCCAACGGGATAAGCCCCGAACGCCTGATGCCATTCCTTACCGAAAACTGAATCACCCAAGCCAACAACGCCAATCCAGCGATACCAGCGGCCATGCAAGCCAATCCGATTAGAAAAACCATGATACCCTCCTTGCTCTCCTGCAATATGTCTCACCAAGGATTATCCCCCCAATTGACGGCTGATGAATCATGGGCGTTTCTCAAACAAGCCATCCTTGAGAATCTGCCGGTAATCCGCGAGAACCTGCATGGTCACGTCCAGCTCCGCCGCCATATGCCAGGTGTCGCCGTCCCACATCCGTTCGGCCATGGCGAACTCGGACGGGCTTATCAGCATCAAAGCCGTTTCGCGTCGCGCCCTACGTTCGCATTTCACGCCGAACCGCGTGCCGCAGCCGAGATCACGGTACTTCGCGTGCACAAGCTCGTGGCATAGGGTACAGAGCCTCTGCCGGTCGTTCAACCAGTCGGCAAGCCAAATCGTCCGCATCCGGTCGCAATACAATCCGCAGGTAGTGCCGGGAATATCGGATTCCAAAACCTTCAAACCCATGTGCTCGGCCTGACGTTCCAAAACGTCGATGGTGATTCGTGACATTGTTCCCTTCGTATCAGTAGGCGGCGGCATCATGATTGAATACCGCCGCCATATTCGTGACTGTCGTCAGTCTTCCGGTGTTTCGGCTTCGAGTCTCGCGTTCGGATCGTCGTTCGCGGCCATGTCGAATTCGTCACGGTAGATGATCGGACTGTTCACCCAGTCGGCGTCCGCGTTTTCCTTGAGACGTCGTGCGAGTTCCTGGAGCAGCTCGTCATTCGAAGCGTCATGCAGCCTTGCGACGGTCTTTCCGTTAGCCATCTCGTCGGCTCTTATATATCCGAACTCAACCAGAGCCTCTACAGGGGACTTGTGGTAGGCGCGTGCAATAAGAATGACGTTCTCGGCGCTGAACCCAAGGGCATTGTTGTATTGCCTCCAAGCGGTTGTCTTGATGATTCCCGCTTTGAGGGCTACTTCGGCGATGGTGTCGCCTTGGACTGTTTCGTTGAACCATGTTTCTTTGCTCATGGTTTCATTATGCAACCAAAGCGGTTGCAAGTCAACACGCCGAGCGAGTTGCGAAATAAAAAAACCCGTTGCATGATGTAACCACAAGTTGCAAAAAGAAATTCAAGGTTGCGAAAGGAATCACTGATGGCTGAATACAAAATGCAGTTCCGAGACGGCTTCCTAGACCGAACCAAACAAATGAGCGGCCTCAAAACAGACGAAGCGTTCGCCGGAGCAATAGGAGTCAGCGAAAGCGTCCTAGCCCGAGCCAAAAAAACCAACGAATGCACACCACTCATGCTCATAGGACTCTACAAAGCATTCGGCTTCCAACCCGGAGAGGTCAGTCAAATCAGACCAGTCGAAAACATGGGAAAGACAGCGTAATCCTGTTTTTTCCATTCCAAAACCTTTTTCCTGACCTCAAGGAACAAGGCTCACACCCCAAACAAGCAAAGGAACACCAATCATGAAACTCAAAGACAAAGTAGTGGAAGCACTCAAAGCAGACGCCGAATCCGACTCTGGTTTCCTTAGCGGGTTCTCCAAATTAGACCTCTGCTTCAACGATAGCTTCGTCGCCATCGACGGAGAAATCGAGGGAGGCCATGTCAGATACTCGCAAATCGCCAACGTCATGCTCGAGACCCTCAACCTCAACCCCGACGACGAGTACGAGGAACCGGAACTTCTGAACCCTCCGGCACCGCCGAAACAGGAAAAACCGGAAACCGCAATGGGCTTCCTCGAACAGCTGTCAAACCTATCCAATCAAGGCGAGGAACTGCTTGAGCGATTCGCTGAAAAAGAAGGCTCCGAAACCAGCGAAGACGCCAAAAACCTGAGAAGACTGTTAATCGGAGCCACCAGCCAGCTCGTGGTGTTCGGCATGGTCATCTGCATCAAGGAACGCTCCGCGGAGAAATGAAAGGCAGAAGCATGGGAAAACGGCATAAGCCGGAAGGAGAACACCGTGAATGGACTGCTTAACCCGCCAAAACCGCCATACGAGGAACCAATCGACAACGCCGGACGATACAAGTTCCTCATCAACGAAAATAACGGTGCAACCCTCGTGGAAGCCAACGGAACCGAAACAATCACACTCGCACGCATCAGCGAAGGCCGGTTGGAAGACCTCTCGCACAGACTCTCGGAACGTCTGGGACAAACACGATAGGAGGCACATCTTGACAGACAGGCAAATCGTTGTGGAAGAAGAAATCCTCAACAAGGAGGAAGCCGCAAGATTCCTCAACATCGGAATCGACAAGTTCCTTGAACTCTACGGGGGATGCGCCGACCGTCAAGGCGGCAAAACAGTCACCTACAAGAAATCAGTGATCCTCGACCGATACGACGCACTCTGCAGCCGATAAAAACAAACCCCCACCTGCAAACATCCAAGGAAGCATCCAATGACCACACGTCCACTACCAAAACCAGTGAAACCCAACGTCAAACACCAGCATGAACAGTACGGCACGCTCACCGCAGTCGCCACGATCTGCATAACAGGCACGCTCCTGTTCAGCTGGTCGGTACCGCAACACAGCTGGCAGGCCGTCATCTGCGCGCTGCTCATGCTCGCAAGCGTCCTCTACCTAGGCGTCATCGACGCACGCCATTACACCCTCGACTGCGAGGACTTGGAATAAAAGACTTCCCACCAGCCGACAGTTCAACAAACAAACCAAATCAGGGACGTTTCGTGGACATCCACGTTCACCATGTCGGCTGGCGGGGAACACATATAACTGAATATCGATTATTATCCACGCGCCGACCGCATCTTGCTTCACATACGCTGTCGGCGCACTCGGTTGGGCGACGGTTCGCCCGTCCACGGATTCCAATCTTCTCCTGTCTAAATATATGCAGGCACTCCGGTGCCTGCGGGTCCTTTCTTACTATGCCTGACTGCTTCAATCACAGTCGGCCACGCCACCGGCCGTGAACGCGTTCAGGTCGCGTTCCAACGGTCAAAGGGGCGTTCGGAATCCAAGGACGGCATCGGTCCGACTCCGATGCCAGCCACTCAGCCCCGTCCACTCGTCAGGACGGGGCACACAACCTAACCAAGCAAAAGGAAAACAATGAGCGACAACCTCGACCGCATCGACGCACGCATCGGAGGTGAAGCATGAGCACGATACGCTACATCAGCCTGTTCAGCGGAATCGAAGCCGCCACCGTCGCATGGCACCAGCTCGGGTGGAAGCCAATCGCATACGCGGAAATCGAACCATTCCCAAAAGCCGTGCTCAGACAACACTATCCGGAAGTGCCAGATTTAGGAGATATGACCAAAGTTGACTGGAAACAATACCACCATGCGGCAGATGTCGTTGTGGGAGGAAGCCCCTGCCAGGCATTCAGCATCGCCGGACTCAGGAAGGCTCTGGACGATCCACGCGGCCAGCTCATGCTCGAATATCTCCGAGCTTGCGCAGAGATTGATCCGGAATGGATCGTCTGGGAGAACGTGCCCGGAGTGCTGTCGGCTGAACGCGGACGGGCTTTCCGGTCGCTCCTTGAAGCCGTGGCCGAACTCTGGCCTGATGGGGGGGTGCATGGCGAGTGCTGGACGCTCAGTTCTTCGGTGTGGCCCAACGACGCGAGCGTGTGTTCCTTGTCGTCAACACTAGAGACTGGCGACGTGCCGCCCCGGTACTTTTTGAGCGCGAAAGCCTGTGCTGGGATCATCAGTCGAGCCGAGAGAAGAGGAAAAGCCTTGCCGGAGGAACTGCTGGCGGCGTTGGAAACGCAGATTCAGGCATTGGAAACTTGACCCCCGGTGAGAACCAGTCTCGGAGAGTGTACTCGTCTGACGGAATCGCCCCGGCATTGCAGTCTCGTGAGAACGGTGGGCGGGATCAGTCGGCTGTCATGCTGGACTTCCACCAGCAGGATGGAAGGTTCAAGGTGAAATCGAGAGAGAGAAGTGATGTGCAGTGCAGTGCGGACAGTCAATCGAACGCGGCACGGTGCTTTAATCTTGCGCCGACACTGATGGCGCATGCGGGGAAAGACGCCCCGTTCATCTATCCGACAGCCGATGGGAGCGACTAATGGTCCTTACCTTCAAGATACGCGGCGGCGGAACGGGGGGGGTAAGGGATTCCTGGGACAGGAAGAGCTTTCCGCCACACTCAGCACGCACAACGACCAGTCCCTATACGTGGAAGAGGATTCGATGAAAGGTTTAACGGTTCGCAGGCTCACCCCGTTGGAATGCGAACGGCTTCAAGGATTCCCTGATGGGTGGACTGACATTCAATGGCGCGGCAGGGAGCACGCGCCGGACGGGCCACGATACAAGGCGTTGGGGAATTCAATGGCCGTTCCGGTCATGAGATGGATCGGTGAAGGAATTCAACTCGTTGAAGACAACAAGGAACTTTTCAAGAAGGAAACCAAATGAGTAACGTAACGCAGTCCGATGATTCGATTCGTGAATGGCCCGACCGGGAGATCAACGAACTCCTGGACGAACAGCCCGCAGGATGCCACTTCCACCAAATCGCGTTCAACGACGCGGACGAAGTGATGAAACTCAAACCAGTCAACATGCCACCCAAGGCATGACACAAAAACAAATGCTTCCCATGCGCTTAGTGCGATTGGCGTATGGGATTTCGGGTGGAACGGCACGACAGGAACCGTCCACCGGCATCGTATGGGCTTTTTGAAGCCCCTTTCCCATACGACAGCCGGAAACTTGGGATAACAGGCACGGTACCGACCGGTGGGTTCGACTCCCACGCCACCCACGCAAACCATCAACAGATCGGAGAACACCATGGAAGACAACAGTCCAGAACGTCTTGACAAGAGCCTCACACGCTTGGAAATGGCGCACCAGCTAAGCGAAACGGCAGAACTCATACTCGCCGACGTGAACAAGCTCGTCGCATACCTCGCCAGCGTTGACGCCAACGGCGATGGCATAGTCGATGGAGCTGTGAGCGTCGCATTGAAAGACGCCGGCAAGATCAGAAAACACGCGGGCGCTATCAGGTATGGAATCTCAGAAGCGCTTGAGAACGCCGACGCACACGAAAGCAACGAAGAACGCAAACGGAGATTCATAGACAACCTCCTCAAAAGTTCGGACGGTGAGTGAACGTGGACGGGCGGACGATCCGACAAACCATATTGGACACGCGGTTCAGAGGCTATGACGTCGGCCAAGTGGACGAACTGTTGGAGAAAATCGCGCACGCCATGGACGTGCTTGACGCGGCGAACCGTGAACTATGGCGGAAAAACAAGGAACTGGAACACCGATTGACAAGACCGGAGCATCCAGCCAATGAGTGAACGCGCCACACGTACGAACTGGCAGCAGCCCATCACCAGCCACAAGTCCAACAGTGGTGGACGCAAAGGCCGGAAACAAGCCGAAAAACCCACACTGACCGAACAGGGAATCGACGTTGACGAGTTCATCCGCGAAAACCACGCCCGCATACAGCGGCTACGCGAAACCACGCCACGTAACCGTAAACCCGAACCCACATACCGGAAAGTCTACGAAACATGGCTGGAACAATCCAAAACAGGCCATCCAACAGAACGCAGCATAGCGGAAGCGTTAGGGAAAAACGTCTCCACCATCCACCATCACGTCACGAACATGGTGCGTGACGGATACCTCGCCAAAGACACGATCCGCGAACGAGAATACGTGCTGACCGGCAAACCATTCAACCCATCGGACAGGGAAAAAGCGAAGCAATCACCGGACACGCTGGCCAGAATCCGTGAGGAAACAGTCAGACTCCAAAACGAGGGCGTCGCATTCGACCCGGCTGAATACGCGCGGATCATCAGCGAACGTGTCGGCAAATCCAAGAAAACGGTACGCAACAATTTCGCCACGCTCCGCAAGGAAGGCATACTGCCACCTGCTGAGAACCCGTTCGCCAGCCAACGGAAACCAAAACCAGAACCGAAACCAGTCGTCAACAAGGAGGAACCAATGAGCCAGGAACTCACCGCCAATAAGAAGACAGCGCCGGAAGAACAGTGCGAGAATCCACGTGCCATCATCTCCAACGCATTGACCGGCATTTTCGACGCCATCAGCGCTCTGCAGAAAACCGCGTTCCAGACCAACGACAAAGTGGTCTACGGATTCGCCACCAAGCTGCTGAACGGCGAATTGATGGACATTAAGGCCAATTACTCGAAGGACGCAAAATGAAGCTCAATTTCGATAGCAAGGACGGCGTTTTCACCGTCAAGGCCGAGAACAAGGAAGAAATCACCCGACTCAAAATGTCCGCGATGGACATCGCAAATCTGATTGTCAATTACTTCGATGCCGAAATTCAGGAAGTGAAAGTGGAGAAGAAATGAAGCGTATCCCACTCAAGGACACGGCGAACTCATGGATCTGAAAGCCAACTACAGCAAGGAAAACAGGTAATGGACAAGAAAACCCTCAACGAAATCACCGAAAAATACGACAACACCAGTCCAGACCAACTCCGCGCCGACCTCGCCGTATTGACTGCGATCAACAAACGCAGCGGCGAAATACTCAAAATCATCAAAACCGCATGGGAACACGACCACGATGGTGGAGACAAGGAAACCGTCAACATCGCAGGCGTCGAAGCCGGAGAAATCAGCCTCGGCAAAGGCGGCGACGGCACATACAAGGTAACCGACGAACGAGCCTACGGCGCATTATTGCACGACAACGATTTCATGATTCCAGGCGGACAGCCGGCAGCCGAACAAGTCTGGATGCCAAGACGCGAAGCAATGGACGCGAAATACCTCGAAGACATGATCCGCTACCACGACGGCGAACTGCCGGACGGCGTGGAATGGAAGCCGGGAAGGCCGGGCGTGGTCACGTTCCGCAGCACGCGCGGCTTCGTGGACAAGCTGTTCAGCGCGGAACTCGCACCAACCGTCATGCGCCTACTGCTCGCTGACGGATCGGAAAACAACACCGGGAAGGAAACCAAGAAATGAGCAACGAACTCACACCAATCCAGCCGCAACCGCAACAGCAGATCACATTGCAGGACCAGATGGCTTTCGCCAAAGCGGTATGCCAATCCGACATCATCCCCACCGTGTATCGCGGCAAGCCCGCCAACATCCTCGTGGCGGTAGGATACGGTGCTCCGCTCGGACTCACGCCAATGCAAAGCCTCCAGGACATCAGCGTCATCAACGGCAAGCCAACCGCTTCGGCCAGCTTTATCGCCAGCCATGTCCGTATGGCGGGCCACAAGCTCCGTGTCAAGAAGGACGAGAAGGCGTTGAGCGTGACCGCCACCATCGTGCGGTCCGATGATCCAGATTATCCGATCAGCGTCACGCGCGACAAAGCGTGGGCACAGCAGATGGGCTTGCTCAACAAGGACAACTACAGGAAGCAGCCTTTGACGATGCTCACGTGGCGTGCGATTACCGCCGTGGCACGCGAAGCGTGCCCTGAAATCCTTTACGGCGTGCAATACTCGCCCGACGAGCTCCATGACCTTGATACCAACAGTGACGTGCTGGCGGAAGTCGTTGACGATGAACAGCAGCCGTCGCGCCAGAAGCGTCGCGGGTATGGAAGCCGCGCGCGCCAGAATCCAGTCGAACGGGACGAGCGGCAGCCGCAGGCGTGCACGCCCGAACAGACTGAAGCCATCTTCACCATGCTGCGTGATTGCGGTGTCGCGTCGAACGAGGAAGCCGAGCAAGTGCTGTACCGGCTGACCGGCAAGCATGGGCTGACACCACGACTGGTCGGCCGGCAGGACGCGGACAATCTGCTCGCAGACCCTGATTTCGTTAAACGGAAAATCATGCAGGCATTGCAGGAAATCCGCAAACCACAGCGGGAACAGGTGGAAGTCGTTGACACGACCACCGCCGAACAGGAAAACACTGATAGCAAGGAGGCTGAGTGATGGCAGGGGAGACCGTTATCACGATTGTCGGGAATCTGACCGCCGATCCGGAATTGCGCACGACGTCCGCTGGCGCGCAGGTCGCGTCGTTCACGATCGCCAGCACGCCGCGCTCCTGGAACCGTAATACGGGCCAGTTTGAAGATGGTCAGGCTTTGTTCATGCGCTGCAGCGCGTGGCGTGATCTGGCTGAGCATTGTGCCAACAGTCTTGCGAAGGGCATGCGTGTGATAGCGCAGGGCAGGCTTACGCAACGTTCCTACGAGGCGAAGGATGGCACGCAGCGCACGGTCGTGGAATTGCAGGTTGACGAGATCGGCCCATCGCTCAAGTATGCGACGGCGCAGGTGCAGAAGATGCAGTCAGGCGGATACCAGGGCGGCAACACCAATGGCGGTTTCGGCGGGAATGGCTATCAGCAGCCGCAGCAGGCACAGCAGCAGCCGCAGGGAGCCGACCCGTGGGCTGCGCCAACCGGCACGCCTGACAGTTTCGGCGGTTTCGGCGGAGCGCCGGAACCGGAGTTCTAAATGGTGCCATTGGCAGGATACGACCCGCCAGCATGGTGCGAACGGCATGAGTGCCCCTACTACGGACGCTCATGCCCCGAATGCGAAACGGAAACGGAAGACTACTACGCGGACATCGGCGACGCCAATGTCTGGGATTTGGAGTGAACATTGTTCGACTTCGACGTTTACGGGGAACCGGTCGCGAAAGGCCGTCCAAGATTCTTCGGCACGCACGCCGTCACACCGGAACGCACACGCACGCAGGAAGAACTGGTCGCAAGCGAATTCCTACGACACTACCCACAGGCGCAACCGTTGAAAGGCGAAGTCATGATGACAATCGTCTTCTACAAAAGCCGCCACGGCAAACCCGACTTGGACAATCTGGAAAAACTCGTCAAGGACGCGTTGAACGGACTCGCCTACACGGACGACCAGCAGATCAAACTCACCCTGTGCGCCATGCTCGAACCCGACCGCATGGCATTGGGCAAACGTGTGATCGGACTGGTGAAACGACGGCGGGGAATGCCATTGACATACGGCGGCATCGAATACGAGCCACACACGGGAATCCACATCGAACCATTGGACGGAACCATCCACGACGGCATACGCCATGCCACGGAAAGCATGAAAGGACTATTGCATGACGCGGGCAACGATGCGCGATATCGATGAAATGGATTTCAACATCCAAGTCTGGGATTACATGAACTGGGCTTTGGGAGACAGGAACCTTGGTTTCGACAGGCGGTTGCATTGGATGGGCGAACCGGTCAGCGTCACCACGCTCCGAAACGCGGATAAACCGTTGTCTGAGGTGTTGGACGAAGCCCGCACTGTCGCCGCGGACAACGACATGCGCGTCTGGGTCGTAGTCCAACACGTCACCGGCATGGATGTCACGGGAAGCCTCGTGCTGATTCCACCGGAAGCATGGACGCGACTCAGCCAACTCGACACAAACCGGGAACTCGACGGAATCCACTTTATCCAACTGGCTGTCGGCAACGGGCTGGGAGTGGTCAGCCTCTACCAGTTCGCACTGCTCATGAACCATTTCCAACCGCTCGGACCGGACGAATCGAAGGAGGTTTGACATGGTTGAAATCCGCCAATCCTCCTACATGTGGCAGAACGTGAAACTCAACCGCATACAAGCCGTCCTGCTGGTGGCATTGGTGCGTGACGGACGATTGCCGGACGTGGACTGCGAATGGTCGAAACAGTATCGGACGATCGACGCTTTGGAGGCGCGCGGACTGCTTGTCAAGCATGATGACGGACTGGTGGAGCCTACCGGTTTCGGACGTGAATACGTTGACCACATCCTCACGCCGGTGGAGACGCATAGCACGGCGACATCCAAAAGATTCAACAAGTACTGGAACGACCAGTACGCGCATCCGAAAACATACCACTACAAGCCGGAACGGTTGCGCGTGGTGTGCGCTAGGGGAGCGGAATGAGACATCAGCAAACCATCATCGACAAGGACAGATCATGAAACACAACGAACCGGAAACCATGTGCAGCCTGGAATGGTTGAAACACGAACGCCGCAAAGCATGGCAGGAAGGCTACGCGGCCGGATGGAAAGACCAGGAATGCGACTTCCCGCCACACACCACAGAAAACCCATACAAGGAGTAGGCAAATGAAGAAAATACTCGAAAACATGATCATCAAATGGCACCAAGCGGGATACGCGCTCGACGAGATCGCGCCACTCGTGCCACAAGTGCCCAAAGCCGAAATCGCGGCCATCATCCACCAGTACGACAAGGAGAACGTCGAATGAAATGCAACCCGTTTGGAATCGCGTTCGGCATCGTGTTGACCATCTGCCTGTGCGTCGCACCGATCATCATATTCGCAATCAGTTAAGGAGTCCTAAAAATGAGTGACAACGTCAACCACCCAAAGCATTACGAGAACGGCCCGTTCGAATGCATCGAACTATCCAGACTGCTTAGTTCCGACTGGGGCCAAGTCGTCCAATACTGCTTCAGATGGCAGCACAAGAACGGTGTGGAAGACCTCAAGAAGGCGCTCTGGTTCATCAATGACGCGCTCAAGCATAGCGTGCCGCCAATTGCTGCATGGAATAGCGAGGATGCCTGCGACTCCAAGGCCAAGGCCGATACGCTTCTCGGAATACTGGCGACTGAGAACTGGGCTGATCTCGGACGATTCTGGCTGGAATTCGAACGCGGAACCCCATGGTCGGTACGTCGGGCGCTCACCGAAAAGATCAACGAAATCGAAAAGGAAGGAAAGTAATCATGGAACACATCGTGCAGTTCGCCATCGGCATTGACGACAAGGCCATCCAGAACCGTATCGAGGAATACGCCTACAAGGACGTGCTCGACAAGATCGTCAAAGAAGCCATGGACAGTGTTTTCGCGCACACGAACGCGTATTCGCGGGAAAACATGTGTAAGACCATGATGGGGGACGCTTTGCAAAGCTTCCTCGAAGAACGCAAGGACGAGATCATCGACAAGGCCGCGAACATGCTCGCCGACCGGTTCCAACGGACGAAGAAGTATCGGGAAGCCATGGGTGCTGTCATCGAAAAGGACGGTGAATGATGGACGGCTTGGACAAGGTTGAGAAAACACTGATTATCGCATTGGTGATATCAGTCGTCTCAATGCTCTTCCTGGTGGGATTAAGCATCTACTCGTACTGGTATACAGCCACGCATCACGATTACGGGATGAAGACGGTCAGGACCGGCGACGTGACCTGGGTCTGCCTGACCGACCGTAGCACGACCATCGGCTGCGACACGGTGGAGGAATACCAGTGAACGGTATGGGCGTTGGGTACAAGCATCTTGACCAGCTGCGTGATCTCGCGCAGAACGAAGGAAATAAAAGTAGTCGAATTCGACCACTTTTAGACGGCATGGGCACGTTGCATACAAGCATCTGGACCGGCTACATCATCTGGCCGAAGGGTGACATGAGACTGTACACATGCCGAGTGTACAAAACGCTCCAAGAGGCATCGGATGCGGCACAGGAGCGTGCTGACTTCCACCACAGGCCGTATGAAGTGCGCGCAGTCAACGAGACTACGCAGCGAATCATTAAGACCATCGAACCAAGGAGACGCAAATGAGCGGAAAAGTGCGAGTCGGCACGAACAAGTTGACGTTCACCGTGAGCGCGTTCGATTATCCAAGGGAAGATTTTGCGACTGCTGTCGTGGATGTTCCAGTTTACGCGAAGTCCGACAACGTTCTCACGGACCAGCGATCAATGTCGGTCGAAGCCGTTATGCCGGAAGATTTCAACGAGAAGGTAAGGCACGCATTGCAAGTGTTCGCCGACACGCTCGAAGCATCATTCAAGGAAAGAGATCGAAATGTTGAGAAGCATTGATTTCGAAACCATGCCTTACCTGTTTACCGACAAGGCTGGCACTTGTCTAACTGTGGAGCTCGACGGCAGGGAACTGGATGGCATCTACAAGCAGGTGAAAGCCGTGAACATACTCAAGGAGATGAGCGCATGAGCGTGCTATACCACGGTGGGGTTCCAGATCTGAAACCCGGCGACATCATCGAACCGGGGCATAGTAGAGACAATTACGACGATTGCCCCATCTGCCGCGCCAGACGCGAAAAAGGCGCGTCGGCCATCGAAGGCACCGGACACCAAGAACAAGTCTACTGCACCACCATGCGTGATTACGCGGCCGAATACGCCGCAATATATGGCAAAGGAGACGTATACCAAGTGCGTCCGATAGGCGACCTCATCGAATCCGATGAGGATTTCGAAGGCTGTTACCGATGCGACAGGCTGCAAATCGTCAGAACAGTGGAGAAACACGTCGTGCTGACCCCTAAACGACGCCGGAAGATCATCAGGCTCATGCAGCGTCTTGGTGGCCCATGCCTGAACCCGCTGCCACGAAACGCCACCCCGGAAATGATCGAACGTTGGGCGGCACGAGAATACGCCGACATGCGGCACATCATGCGCGAAGCCGAAAGGAGCATCAAATGAGCATGAGAACGAGAACAACCTACTTGGCGATATGCGACTATCCGGGCTGTTACCTGGGGCACGAATTCTGGGAATTAACCGAGGAACACGCAATCGAAACCGTTATCGACGATGAAGAATGGCTGTGCCTGTTCACCGGTGATAATGAGCCGAGATTCTTCTGCCCCCTGCACTTGCGATACAGGCCAGACTCCTCGCCGGATGGCTCGCCGACAGTCCTTTTCGATTCAGACAGACCAACAACACAACCAACCTTGCGCGCTCTAAACAAGTACTACGAGGATATGAGCACACCGCAACCACTGCCGAAACTGGAATGCGAGTACACCATACTAGCGGTTCTCACAAGCGAGGACGCGAAATGAGTCTTACCGAAGTCTGCTGGAACATTTCAACCGTTTTCATCGTCATCGTCTTGGGTGTGATGGCGGTATTGGCGATGCTGACACTGTTTGCGATAGTGGCGGCGATATCCACTTCCAATCCACAAGGCAAGGAGGAACACCATGGTAACGAACGTGAGTGAAAAAGACAAAGCATTGCAGGAAGTCATCGACTGGTGCGAGCAGCGTGAGATCGAAGGTCTGCGGCTTGCAAACGCTCTTCTGATGCAGCGTGACATGGCCGCATACGGTGTCGTGAAGGGACAAATCAACGCATACGAAAAGACAGCCAACCACTGCCGTTCCATGCTCGGCTATTCCGGCTCCATGCCGTCCGAGGTGCCGAATCAAAGCGAGGATGCGAAAAAATGAAATGGAAACCAGATTGGACGGACATCGCCGAAAACCTGCTGATCGGACTGCTGGCGGTGGCCGCGGCCGCAATATTCATTGTCTTCTGCGTTTGCGTATGGAAAGACGTGACAACCGAAAGAACCATCATCATGCGCGACGGAAGCCAATCATACGCCTGCTCGATCAGCGACATAAGCCCGACCCCATACGACTGCAAGCCAATCGAGGACACGAAATGAGCGCGTACCAACCTGTTCTTGACCCTGCTTGCGGCGGGCGAATGTTCTGG
>ERZ791897.215-NODE-215-length-54637-cov-95.404987_pt1 | contig 54637 bp, 60 predicted proteins | sample MGYA00510152_ERZ791897 | MGnify/ENA primary metagenome ERZ791897 (study PRJEB30046, sample SAMN00792050) | human gut metagenome | study: EMG produced TPA metagenomics assembly of the A metagenome-wide association study of gut microbiota in type 2...
TACTGCCACTCTTAAAATTTTAGAACGTGGTCTTGACAAGGGGCCCATTATATCACTTATAAACGTAATCATCTTTAATCTCTCCTGATTATTGAAAGACGTACTGCTATTGTAACGGTAAATGAGGAAAATGTAAAGAAATTTACTTGAAATTACAAACTGACGATTCCTGTGTATACTGAGAATCCACAGGGACCTGAAAATGGGAAGCGTCATATTCATAGAAAACGGGGCAAAAATCACTGCTTTCTGTTACAATAAAAAAGAATAGTTTTCTACAGGTAATTTGCAGTATGGAAGGAGTTTCACCTTTATGATCAAGATACTATTTATCTGCCATGGCAATATCTGTCCATCTTTTGAAGAACCGCATGAACACGGGCTTTGCGGCGAATCAGAAAAGAAAAATACTACTGTTTTACTACCAATATACAATATGTGGTATTTTAAAAAATATTAAAGCTGACAATAATACTATAAATATTATTACACAACGAAAAACGACCTAGAAATTACTTATCTTAAAAGGCTTGGCTTTTGTGAATATGTTATAATTGGAATAAAGTGAACGAGCTATTATAGCCAAGGATGTGATGAAAGAATGGAAAAGCTTGGACGCATGAAGAAAATAGATGATTTGCGTTCGATATGGCCGCATGAAGAAGCCGATTTCTCTAAATGGCTTGCTGCAAAGGAAAATCTGGAACAACTCAGCGATGCAATTGGGATTGATTTAGAATTTGAAGAAACAGAATCCTCGGTTGGAAGTTTCAGTGTAGATATTTATGCTCGTGAAAGCGGCAGTTCTCGAGGTATTATCATTGAAAATCAATTAGAAGATACAGACCATGATCATCTCGGTAAGATCATTACCTATGCTGCCGGCAAAGATGCAGAAGTCATTGTTTGGATTGTAAAGAAGGCTCGTGATGAACATAAAAAAGCAATCGAATGGTTGAATCAGCATACGGATGAAAATATTGGAATTTTCCTCATTGAAATCGAACTCTGGCGTATTGGTGATTCCCTGCCAGCACCTCGGTTTAATGTGGTGGAACGTCCTAATGAATGGGCAAAAACCGTTAAAGCGGCAGAAACATTGACGCCGTTAAGAAAATTGCAGTTGGATTTTTGGCAGCGTTTTTGTGATTATGCTTTTAAGAAGGATAGTGATTTTGGAAAAATTTTTTCCTGTCGGAAAGCTTTTGCTACTAACTGGTATAACCTGAGTACCGGCGTAGCATCTGTCGTTATTGAATTCACGATTAATACCTCAAGACATAGAGCGACAGCAGGCGTATATATTGGCAAGGGTAGAGATTGGTATCTTCAGCTGAAAGATCATGAGCAGGAAATTGAAAAAGCCTTAGGCGAAAAAGTAGAATGGTCTGAGGGCGAAAAGGATACCAGGATGCTCATACCCAGAAAGCTAGGAAAGGACTTTGATAACCAAGAATATTCTTCCTACTATGATTGGTTTATGGAAAAAGCTGTCATTTTAAAGAAAATTGTTAATGACTACAATTATGACTAATCTTGTGGTGTGCATTTACCTCTAGCATTCCAGGATGCATCGTCAAAGAGTTTTCGGGCAACATCATGTAATTGTATTAAATATTCTAAGGCAACCGAAATACAAACGACAGTGTTGATACGCCAGAAAAAAACGCACCTTATCTTGGAAATTGTTTGATATATGGACTTTTAAAGCACCTTGCTTCGAAGGTCCATTTTTTAATTTTCAATAAAAATCATTTTCAAATTTTCGAGAACTAATTTTCCGAAATTCAAAATACACAACGTTTGAACGGCTAATTAAATATATGCGTTCACTTGTTTGATAGTCGTTCACGAGTTACTTGACTTATCCTTCATTCTGAGCCATAACTTAATACCCAACGGAGAAAAACGGAAGTATTGTTCCCATAGGTGCTATGTGGCGTATCGGTTTAGAAAGGGGACTAATAAAAACAGCAACAAACCACACTAAACCGCTGAAAAATCTTGAAGAGGATAGTTGATCAATGGTATAATACAAACATACAAAGGCTCGGTGTGACGTTGATATCCACCGAGCATAAATTTTAATAAAACCAATGAAAGGCGCAGACATCATGGTGGAGAACATTGAAGAACGTTGGATCAACGTAAATGAGGTGGCGGAGTATTTTGGTGTGAAGCCAGCTACTATCCGTGAGTGGATTCGGAAGGGGAAAGGCATCCCTGCTCAGAAGATTGGGAAGTCTTGGAAATTCAAGTACTCAGAAATCAGTGCCTGGGCTAAAAGTCAGAAGCAATAAGCAATGACTCTCAACGGTTATTGACTTATCAACTATAAATAAATGTTAAGATAGGGGTATACGAGGATTATGGCAGTGAAGAAATCAGAATTATATTCCATCCTATGGGAAGCATGCAACAAGCTGCGCGGCGGCGTGGAACCGGCTAGATATAAAGATTATGTATTGGTATTACTGTTTTTCAAATATGTATCGGACAGATACAAGAACCAGCCTTTAGCAGATTTTTCTGTCCCCGAAGGGGCTTCTTTTGATGATCTTATCGCCGTTAAAGGGACAAGCAATGTTGGCGAACGCGTTGATATAATTATCCAAAAGTTTTTAGAAGCGAATAAACTCCAGGGGTCTCTTCCTGATGTGAGTTTCAATAATGCTGAAGAATTGGGATCTGGCAAAGAACTGGTGGATAAGGTTTCGGGGTTGATTGCAGTATTCCAGAATCCGGCGATTGATTTTAAATATAATCGCGCCAGTGGTGATGATATTATTGGCGATGCCTATGAATACTTCATGATGAAGTTCGCCCAAGAATCGGGCAAGAGCAAGGGACAATTTTATACACCGAGTGAAGTATCTCGTACCATTGCCAGACTGATTGGTATTGGCGAGATTAAACAAGAACCCAATAAAAAATGGACACTTTATGATCCCGCGTGTGGGAGTGGCAGCCTATTAATCCGAGCTGCGGATGAGGCGCCGGTTGATGAAAATGGCGATACGATAGTATCCATTTTTGGACAGGAAAAAGATACATCGACAGCCGGCTTGGCAAAAATGAATTTAATCCTCCACCAAAAGGGAACGGGGGAAATCCGTAGTGGTAACACATTGCAAAATCCCAAGTATCTGGATGCGCATGGGCAATTAAGAAAGTTTGATTTTGTAGTCATGAATCCACCATTCTCTGATAAGTCCTGGACAGATGGGATAAAACCACGTGAAGATGAATTTAAACGTTTTGACGGGTTTGCTGACATACCGCCTGAAAAGAATGGGGACTATGCGTGGTTTTTGCATGTTTTAAAATCACTAAATAGTACTGGTAAAGCCGGCATTGTTATGCCTCATGGTATTCTTTTCCGTGGCAATGCGGAAGAAACCATCCGCAAACAGATTCTTGAAAGGAAATACATCAAAGCCATTGTAAGTCTGCCGGCTAACCTATTCTTTGGAACAGGCATTCCTGCCTGCATCGTTATTATTGACAAAGAAAACACGGATAAACGGAAGGGAATTTTCCTGATTGATGCCAGCCGGGGATTTAAGAAAGATGGCAATAAAAACCGTCTGCGGGAGCAGGATATTGAACGGATTGTGCAAGCCTATACAAACAGAGAGGACGTACCTGGATATGCCCGCTTTGTAACCTATGATGAAATTATGGAAGATAATCAGGGAAATTTGAATATTCCTCGTTATATCCAGAAACCAGATGACACACTGCCGCAGAACATTTCTGCCCATTTGCACGGCGGTATTCCCGGTAACGATATCCGTTCTTTACAGAAGCTGTGGAATATTTCTCCTGCATTGAAGCAGGCTATTTTGACATACAAGGATAAAGCACACGACGTATATTCCTTAGCTATTCCCTCTGTAGAGATTGAAAATGTGATGAGCGAGGATGCACAAATTCAGGCAGAAAAAGAAAACGAAACCAGCACATTATTTACCAAGTGGCAGGATGATGTAAAAAAAGACCTTCTGGGAATTACGGAAGAAACGAATCCTAAAAGTATGATTCGTGACATTGCGTTGCGGTTGCTGGCACAGTATGAACCGGCGAAGCTGCTCGACAACTATGATATTTATGATTGCCTGATGAACTACTGGAATGCTAAGCTGCAGGATGATGTTTATGTAATCAAAGCTAGTGGTTATGAAGCCGGCCGCGAGATTGAGTACGAGTATGCGAAGCAAAAAAAGAAAGATAAAAACGGCAAGGCGCTGAAAGATGAAAATGGCAAGGCTATCATGATAGATGATCCGACAAAGGTCAAATCTTTTGAAGGCGCCCTTATTCCGAAAGATATTCTAGAAAAGGTATATTTTCAGAGCGAGTTGGACACCCTGGATGCTTTAGCTGCAAAATCATCATCCTTGGAATCTGAACTCGATGAAATGCGTGAAGAAGAATCTGGAGAAGATGGTTTGCTAAACGAAGTGCTGAATGATGCGGGCGATGGAATTACTAAGGCGTCGCTGAATAAACGCATCAAAGAATTGGAAGAAAAGAAAACTTCACCTGTTGTAGATGCGCTGATAAAACTACAGAAACTTTTTGATGCTGGACAAACAAGTGCAATGGAAAAACTGGTTTCTCAGATACCGGAACTGAAGGGCTATGAAATTCGTAATAAGAATGGCAGCTTTGGCAAGGCTAAATTGAAAGTAGCGGCAAAAGCTGCTATGGATACGGTGAAACTGCCAGAAATTTACCAGGATGAATATGAAGCATTAACAACGTATGCGGCTAAATGGGCTGAAAAGGATGATACAGACATTGCTTGGAAAGAGGCAAGGCAGAAGTTGGATGATGCTCTCATAGACAAGTATGCTGTACTCACAGTAGATGAAATCAAAGAACTGCTCTTTGATAAAAAATGGATGGCAAAATTGTCTGCAGATATCCGTGATGAATTTGATCAAGTCCTGAATACTTTATCTTCTCACGTCTTGCTTATTGCAAAACGATATGAATATACTTTAGGAGAAATCGAAGCTAAAACAGAAGCATCCCATCAGGCAGTGAAGGCGGCTTTGGAAAGGATGGGGTACAGATGGTAAAGTATCCAGTAGATTGGAAAATTATACAAATAAAAGATATTGTTTTGGATATAGCCGATGGTCCGTTTGGAAGCAATTTAAAAGCGGTACACTATACGAATAAACACGAAGCAAGAATTATTCAATTAAGCAACTTGGGTGAAGATGGATGGAAAGATGAAAATGTAAAATATACAACATATAGACATGCTAAGAAAATATCAAGAAGTATAGTTCCGCAAAATAATGTCGTAATGGCCAAAATGATGCCAGCCGGGCGTACCATTATTTGTCCTAATAACGAGAATATGTATGTGCTGTCATCGGATGTTATTAGAATTCAACTGAATGATAAGTTGGTAAATAAGATTTTTTTTGTTTTTAGTACGAAGAGTCACTTTTTTTTAAATCAACTTAATAGCGAAATTCAAGGGAGTACTAGAAATAGAACAAGCATTAGCAAAATAAAAAAGAATAGTATTTTATTGCCTTCATTACAAGAGCAACAAGCTATAGCCGATACACTTTCTACTTTTGATACCTATATCTCCAATTTGACAGAACTCATCGAAAAGAAAAAGGCAATCCGCGAGGGCGCATTGGAAGATCTTGTGAGCGGTAAGACGCGACTGGAAGGTTTTAGCGGAGAGTGGAAAGAAGTTTCCTTTAATGATGTTATAACGCCCAAAGCCAGAATAGGCTGGCAGGGGCTTAAAAAATATGAATATTTACGCTCAGGCTATAGTTATTTGATAGGGGGAACCAACTTTTTTGACGGTACTATCAGTACAAATAACATTTGGTTTGTTTCCAAAGAGCGATATGCAATGGATTCGAATATTCAAGTATCTGAAAATGATGTACTGGTTACTAAAGATGGTACTATAGGCAAAGTAGCATTAGTCCCTAAAATGATGAAACCGGCTACTTTAAATAGTGGCGTATTCGTTTTTCGAACGAAAAATGATTTATTAGAGGTGTTCTTATACCGGATATTAACATCATCCATTTTTAGTAGCTTTATATCAGTGCTTTCCGCAGGATCAACAATAAAGCATCTCTATCAGAAGGATTTAAAAAATTTTGTGTTTAAGATGCCAATAGACCCCAAGGAACAGCAAGCTATAGCTGATACATTGACGGCAATGGATGATGAAATACGTAATCTGGAAACAGAACTGGATAAGATGAAGCAAATTCGTGAGGGCGCAATGGACGATCTTTTGACCGGCCGTATTCGATTACCTCTGTAAGCAAAGGGGGATACAGTGAATGGATAACGTAGATGCGGAACGAAAATTACAAAACAGAGTGCTCAAGTGGTTGGAAGATGATTTAGGGTATACCTATATAGGCAATCTGGAAGACTTAGATAACACGGCCATTAAACCAGATCTTCTACGAAAGAATTTGAAAGACCGCGGCTATTCAAAGCGACAGATTCAACAAGCTATCAGTCGACTGGAGCAGACGGCCAACAACCAGGTGGATTCCCTGTACCAGGTCAATCGGAATGTATACTCCTTGCTTCGCTATGGCTTGCAGGGAGTAAGGGACGAAAAGGGAAATCGACCAACCATACACTATATTGACTGGAAACACTTTGACAAAAATGACTTTGCCGTAGCAGAAGAAGTGTCTGTTTTGCGTTATGACGGGAATACGCATAAACGGCCGGACGTGGTTTTGTATGTTAATGGTATTGCTCTGGGAATTTTTGAATTGAAGCGCTCCTGTGTCAGCGTAGGCGAAGGTATTCGCCAGCTCTTGCAGAACCAGAAGCGGGAAAATATCCAGAATTTCTTCAGCACAGCGCAATTCCTCTTTGCCGGCAACGAAGGAGAAGGGCTGCGTTACGGCACTATCAACACACCGGAAAAGTATTACTTGAAGTGGAAAGAAGATGCCAAAGCCACAGACTCACTGTCCAAGACCATCAAAGACCTGCAGTCTAAGACAGAAAACCGCCTAAGAGACGGTATTATTTCGTTATGCCAGAAAGAGCGGTTTCTTTCGCTGATTTTCGATTTTGTCATCTTTGATGCGGGCATCAAAAAAGTATGTCGTCATAATCAATACTTTGCCAACATCGCGGCTCGCAAACGTATCCAGGATAAAGAAGGCGGCATTATTTGGAATACCCAAGGGTCTGGAAAATCACTGATTATGGTCTGGCTGACTAAATGGATTATCGAGAACATAGCGGACAGCCGGGTCGTTATCATTACGGACCGGGAGGAATTGGATGATCAGATAGAAAGCCTCTTTTTTGACGTGGATGAAAAAGTGCGTCGTGCGAAAAGCTGCGCAGATTTGCGGAATATCCTGAATAGTAACGAAGACTCTATAGTTTGTTCTCTGATTCACAAATATGGACATAATGCTGGAGAACAGGCGGATATCGATCAATACCGAAAAGAACTCCTGAAAAATCTACCGCATGACTTCAAGGCAAAGGGAAACATTGTAGCATTCATTGATGAATGCCATCGTACCAACTCGGGGAAATTGCATGAAGCTGTTAAAACCATTATGCCGGATGCCGTATTGATTGGTTTTACCGGGACTCCTTTGCTAAAAAAAGATAAAAAATCCAGCTTAGAGATTTTTGGCACATATATCCATACCTATAAATTTGATGAAGGGGTAGCAGATGGCGTAGTCCTTGATTTGCGATATGAAGCAAGGGATGTTGATCAGGATTTATCAAGTAAGGAAAAGGCAGACCTCTGGTTTGAAAACAAGACGAGAGGGCTGACAGAAAGAGCCAGGCAACAGCTAAAGCAACGGTGGACATCCATCAATAAACTGTATAGCTCAAAGCAGCGACTGGAAAAAATAGCCGCTGATATTGTCTTCGATATGAGTCTGAAACCGCGACTGTGTGATGACAGGGGTACAGCTATGTTGGTGGCAAACAGCGTTTATGAAGCCTGCCGTTATTGGGAAATTTTCATGAGCATGAATTTCACCAAGTGCGCAGTCGTAACGTCATATAAGCCATCTACTGCCAGCGTACGCACGGCGACGTCTGATTTAACGAAAGAGGATGAAGAGGAATATAAAAAAAGAGTATACGAGCGCATGTTGAATGGAAAAGATGTCAGCAATTTTGAGGCAGAGGCAAAAGAAAAATTCAAGAAAGAACCGGGCCAGATGAAACTTCTCATCGTGGTAAACAAACTTCTGACAGGTTTTGACGCACCGAGCGCAACCTATCTGTATATTGATAAGTCGATGCGTGACCATGACCTTTTCCAGGCCATTTGTCGTGTCAACCGACCGGATGGCGAAGACAAAGACTATGGCTATATCGTGGATTATATGGATTTGTTCCGCAATATACAACTCGCTGTTGCTGATTATACTTCCGAAGCATTTGATGGATTTGATAAAGAAGATGTTGATGGGCTGATTAAAAACCGATATGATGAAGCAAAGGCCGAAATGGACGGAGCGCTGAATTCTTTGAGCGAATTGCTGGAAAATGTGCCCGATCCAAAAGAAGATACTGACTATATATCATATTTCTGTTCGGATGATGATGAAGACCAGGAAAAAAGCGCGAAGCGGGATACGCTGTACACATTGACCGCATCAGCTACCCGTTCCTTTGCCAATTGCTGTGACAGACTGGTTTCTGATTATAAATATGATGAATCAGATGTTGAACGTGTGCGTCAGCGTTTGGCTGGATATAACCAAATCAAGGAAATGATTAAATTAGCCAGTTGTGATTATATAGACCTCAAACCTTATGAAGCTGACATGCGGTATATTCTGGATACATACATCCGTGCGGAGGATAGTAAGGGGGTCAGCGCACTGGGAAAGATGTCTTTGGTAGAGTTGTTGCTTGAAGGAAAAACCACGACACCGGCAGAATTGATAAAAGATTTGCCAGGGAGCCAGGAAGCCAAGACAGCAACAATCGAAGGTAACCTCCGTCGTGAAATCGTGAAAAAGATGAGCTCCAACAAGCAGTATTACGGCAAGCTGTCTGAAATGCTGGAAGATGTCATCCAGCAACGCAAAATCGAGGCTATGAGTTATGAGGAGTACTTGCGCCAGGTAGTAGAATTGGCTGAATCCATTCTACACCCTGAACGTAAAAATAAGTATCCGGAAAAGATTAGGACCAGTGTAGCCAGGATGGCTTTGTTCGAGTATTTTCATAAAGATGAAGATTTGACCCTCATCATTGATGAAACAATCCGGAATGCGTTGCAGCCCGGGTGGAAAGGGAATTTCCAAAAACAGCGAAGAATCCAGAAGAATATTTGTAAGAAATTGCTTGACCACGGATATACCAGTGAGGTCGCACAAGCAAAAGCCTTGGAAATTTTCGATTTGGCCAACCGGCAGGAGGAGTACGATGTATAGCGAGGAAGTAGTGATAGGCGGCTTGCCGGTTATGATTATTAAGAAGGCAAATTTGAAAAATTGGTATTTACGGATATTTCCGCCGGATGGAGAGGTTTCGGTCAGTGTACCGTTGAATACAAAAACGGAATCCGTTCGATTATTTGTTCTGCGCAAGATGCCTGAGATTATAAAGACAAGAGAAAAGATGCTGGGGCAGCCACGACAAAACAAAAGAGAATATATATCCGGCGAGTCTTATTATATCTGGGGTAAGCCATACAGGCTTCAGGTAGTATACCAAGGCAAAAGATCACGTATAGAGAAAACACCGACGAAGCTTGTGCTGACTGTGCCGGAAGGAACTACGGAGGCACAGAAAGAAAAAATCATTACAGAATGGTACCGTAAGGAAATCAAACGAATCATGGGCGGGGTAATTGCTCTATGTGAAAAGCGTACGGGTATCCAAGCAGCAGAATATCGCGTCAAGAACATGCATACCCGATGGGGAACCTGTAAGATACCTGAACGCCGGATATGGATTAATTTACAGTTGGCAAAGAAGCCTGTCGAGTGTCTGGAATACGTAATAACGCATGAACTTGTACATTTACTGGAGGAAAACCATACCCATCGATTCCAAGCGTTGATGGAGGAATTTTACCCGCAGTGGAGGGAAGCAGAAAAAATTCTGGCGACACTGCCATTGGATTACATGGAAAAAGGATCGATAAACAAGGTTAATGACGAAGCTGACACCGAGCGATATCTTTGATATAAACCGAAAAACAGGCGCATTGGTACTGGGGAAAAATCGATTGGATGATTATGCTGAAAAATATTTGATGCACCATTGTCCAGAGGCATTGCTTCAGCCAATGCCTATACCGGTAGATCGGATTCTAAAAGAAGAAGGTCTTACGGTAGAAAAAGTTCAGTTATCCGAAAATTTGGATATATTTGGATGCTGCATGCTGTTGGACGGAGAAGTCAAAGTCTATGATAAAGACACCCAGACCATGGTGCTCAAAGCGTATCCGGCGGGAACTATCTTAGTGGATCCTTTAACTGCCTCTTTTCGAGGAGAAGGCGCAAAACGGAATACACTTATCCACGAAGTTCTCCACTGGGAGAAAGACAAAAAATATTTTGAAATTCTGGCTATTAAAAATAAACGGAGCAAAGAAAAACTATTTCCCATGATGTGCCGCCGTTCTGAAACTTTTTATGAGCCATCAGCGGGTAGCAATACAAAAGCAAATGAAGTTCGCTGGCTTGAATGGCAGGCGCATCGCCTGGCTCCTCGTGTGTTAATGCCAAAGGTCACGTTTACACAAAAGGCATTAGAATTGCTAGATGCCGAAAAAGAGAAATCAAGATGGGTTTCTTGTGATACTTTAATTGAAGAACTCAGTAAGTTTTTTATTGTTTCCCGTATATCGGCAAAATACCGACTTCTGGAAGTCGGGCTGAAGGAGGTACTGAGTGAACTGCCGGATTTTGATGCCGTTTTTTCAGATATTAACCAAAGCAAAGATTTTGTAAGACTTACGGAAGTTGAAGCGGGGGCTCTTGTTTTAGCGAATGAAGACTTGCAAAAGTGGTTGAACAGCGGCCGGTTCATATTTGCAGATGGCTATTTCGTTATCGCCATCCCTAAGTATGTTGCCATAAAAGACGGGGTTCCACATCTGACCGCAAATGCCAAGAAACATCTTGAAAAGTGTGTAATCAATATCCGGGCACAAAAATATATTGATTATCCGCATTTACGGGATGATTTGGGGCAGACCTTTTTATACAGTGGGGAAGGAATAGATGCTAGAATATTGGCTTTTCATCCTGAAGCACAGACGGCCCTTAGTAGAATTGATTCTGACGAAGCCGTTCAAAGTGCAATCGATGCTATGTTTGAGGAAACATCTGAAGAACGTACTTTAGTGCAAATGGCGAGCGATCCATATACAACTCTTTGTGAATGTTTGTGGTTTGCCATACATAGCCGTCATTGGACACCAGAACAATTTAATGAAGAAACGCTTTTACACAAAGATTATTTAGGAAGGATTCGGCGCGGCGCATATTCCAATATGGGAACAGATGTCTTGATGGCAATATGTGTAGCGCTTCAGTTAAAGTTATCTATCGTAGAAATGTTGTTCAAAAAATCCGTAAATAATGTTTCACCGTATCAGGAGCCGTATAAAACATATTATACAATTTTGTCAAACTTCCCTAAAATCACGATTGATAACTTTAATTTGATACTGCAGAAACGAAAAATGAAGGAGTTGGGTAGCACAATAAAAGAATTTTGAAAAATAAAAAAACCAACAAGTTGACTTTAGACCCTTTTTAGGGTCTTTTTTTTATGCCTAAAATGACGAAATGCTGATAAATACTGAATTTTTAAGTCAACTCGGCGAGTCGATCATGAAATTTAAAAACCTGCAATAATAAAATCAGACGATAAAAGACATGTTGTGAAAGGATGTGGTGGGTTTGGTATAGGAAGTGAATTGCATTAATAAATCCATCATAAACCGGGGTCGCTCCCCACGTAAAAAATTGAAAATCATGCCATAGAGCGCGCGATCTAGGCAGGATATCAAATACAGATTTTTTCCAACTTATTAGGTTAGGAGGAATCTGTGAGAGATACCCTTCCTTTGCTGTGTGCTCTTTCTGGCTCCAGACGGGTCTATGTATCTCTGCACAGACCTGTTTTTCATATCTTGCCGAAGATCGTGCTTTCTCTGGCGAGGAGGCAAATCATGAAGTTGAAGTTAAGATATGAAAATACGTTTCAGGAAATTGAAATCGAATTGTGTGAAATGGAAGGTTGGTTGAACATTTCAGTGGAATCGGATGACCCAATAGAAGACAGAGAAAAACGAGTTCAGGACGCGGTGGATACGCTCCTGAATCGGCCGGACTACAACAATTGGCATACAATGGCGCGTCATCGCGGTATCCCTCCAAAGCCAAGCCGGAAAGATGACCAGGATGCAGATGATACTGATGGATTGGATTGCCTGGGAGACACCGGTTACGCAAGATGGCTGGAGAAACGAGAATCATTTGACGCTGTTTGCAGTGATGTGAAAAACGCACTAGCAAAGAAACCCAAGTGGGCTGATGCTGTCATTGCTGTTTACGTCAATGGGGAATCCATTCGAGATTATGCCAGAAGAATCGGCGTCAATGAAAACAACGTTACCCAATTTTTGAAACGGGCTAAAAAAAGATTGAAAAAAAATTTTGCGGACCGTCAGATTTGACGATTTGCCGTGGCTAGTAAGTAGGGGGCAACTCCAAATTACATCAGAGGAGGTCATCAAAATGACTACAATGGAAAACTTTATTTACAACGGAATGAACGTACGCACGGCTATCGTAGACGGTGAGCCTTGGTTCGTAGTTGCAGACGTGTGCCGGATTCTGGATATCGGCAATCCTAGTGATGCGCTGTCGAGACTGGATGACGATGAAAAAAATACCCTCGTTTTAATCGAGGGTATTCCCGGAAACCCAGAAAAACGTGTTGTCAACGAACCAGGACTCTATACGCTGATTCTCGGTAGTCGGAAACCGGGAGCCAGAGCTTTCAAACGCTGGGTGACGCATGAAGTTATTCCAGCTATCCGCAGAACGGGTATATATGCTACGGAGACCATCCTCGACAATCCGGACCTTGCGATTGCAGCTCTTACGCAGCTTAAGGAAGAACGGGAACAACGTAAATCTATGGAACTTCTGGCAGCCGCCCAACAGCAGCAGATTGCTGAACTCCAACCAAAAGCTACATACTACGACCTAGTTCTGCAATGCAAAGATTTGGTAAGTACCTCGACCATAGCCAAAGATTACGGCTGGTCGGCTACACGTATGAATCGGTGGCTCCACGAACACGGCATCCAGTACAAGCAGGGGAAAATCTGGCTCCTTTACCAGAAATATGCCCCCATGGGATACACCTCTACTAAGACATTCAACATCCCGGATGGCAATGGCGTCCTTCACAATCATGTCTATACATACTGGACCCAGAAGGGACGGTTGTTCATCTATCAGTTGATGACGGCTGAAGGCAATTATCCGCTCATTGAACAGGGACGTGGTAGCTGTGGACAAGTTTAATTCGGAACACTACCAGGACCCGACTCCGCATCAGGCGCTCAGCACGATTGAAGCCGAAAGGAAAGCGGCCAGGGTCTACCGCCCATTGGTCTATATCTGCTCACCGTATTCAGGCGATGTCGCCGGGAACGTGGAAAACGCCCGGCGATACTGCCGATTCGCTTTTGAGCAGGGGTACATTCCCATCGCACCACATCTCCTGTTCACGCAGTTTCTGGATGATAACAATCCGAAGGAACGGGAACTGGGCCTTCATTTCGGCAATGTGCTGATGAGCCAGTGTCGGGAGGTGTGGGTATTTGGAAATATTGTATCGCCGGGTATGGATGCGGAAATCAGGCGGGCCCGGTGGAAAAATTACAGACTGAGATTTTTTGATAATGCCCTTAGGGAGGTAGAACAATGAAGTTTACGATTTACACGGCTGACTGCACTGGTAACGAACGCAATGCCGTATATCCCCATAAAGCAGTCATTTCAAATGGTGAGGAACTGAAAGCTGCCGCCGCCTTTGACCACGTATGCGCGGCTTTCAAAGAAAACTACCGCAACAGGGAAAATTTCATTTCTTCGGATGTGATTGTCATGGATTGTGACAACAGCCATTCAGAAAATCCCGCGGACTGGGTAACGGGAGAACGATTCTTAACTATGGTGCCGGATATGGTTGTGGCCATTGTGCCTTCGCGGAACAATATGAAACCCAAAGATGGGAAATGCGCCCGCCCCAGATTCCATGCATATTTTCCTGTTCCGGAAATAAGAAACGAAACCGCATATGCGGAGATGAAGCAGGCTATCCACCAGCGGTTCCCGTTTTTCGATGGGGCCGCACTGGATGCTGCCCGGTTCATTTATGGCTGCGTCGCGGAAACTGTACTGTGGCAGGAAGGCTCTTTGTCTATTGTATCCGTTATCGGCAGCTTACCTAAACCATCCGGCATCATCCCACAGGGTCAGCGGAACAATACTATGAGCCGGTTCGCCGGCCGTGTCATCAAGCGGTATGGGGCGACAGAGAAAGCCTATCAAATTTTCTTCGAAGAAGCCGAAAAATGCGACCCGCCTTTGGAAGATGCCGAACTCAATAAAATATGGCAGAGTGCCGTCCGGTTTGGGGAAAAGATTGCCAGGCAGGAAGGCTACATCAGTCCGGATCAGTACAATAATGATTTTGGCACACGGGAAAGCCTGAAACCCGGCGACTACTCGGATATCGGTCAGGCTAAGGTGCTGCACAGGGAGTACGGCAATGAGCTGCGCTATACGGAAGAAGCGGACTTCATCCGCTACAATGGTGTATTCTGGATGGAATCCCGCCAGGCGGCAGTCGGGGCGGCAGAGGAATTCCTTGACCTGCAACTGGCCGATGCGAACGACCAGTCGGATAAGGCTGTCAAAGAATTGAGCCAGGCAGGTCTGTCAGAGGACATTATCCGCAAAGGCGGCCGGACACTGGAAAAAATGATCGAGGCTGGGCAGCGCAAAGCCTACCTGGCGTACCTTTCTGCAGAAGCGTACCGCACTTTCGTCATGAAGCGCCGGGATATGCGCTACATCCTGTCGGCCTTGCAGGCACTGAAGCCGATGGTCCTGCTTCCCATACAGCGGCTTGATGCGGACGAATTCCTGCTTAACACCCCGTCGGTTACATATGACCTGCGCAAGGGCATGGGCGGATGCCGGGAACATCGGGCGGAGGACTATATCACGAAATGCACATCCGTCGACCCAGGCGATGAAGGCAGGGCCGTTTGGGAGAAGGCACTCAATGAGTTCTTTACCAACGACCGGGAACTTATCGGATACGCACAGGAAATCAGCGGGCTTATGTCTATCGGAAAGGTCTACGTAGAAGCGCTGGTCATTGCCTATGGCGATGGACGGAACGGGAAATCTACGTACTGGAACTCCATTGCACGTGTGCTGGGAAGTTACTGCGGCGGTATCTCAGCAGATGCCCTGACGGCGAACTGCAAACGGAACATCAAGCCGGAAATGGCTGAACTCAAAGGCAAGCGCATGGTCATAGCGGCGGAGATGGAAGAAGGTGTGCGGCTCTCGACTTCAGTCCTGAAGCAGATATGCTCTACGGACGAAGTGGGCGGCGAGAAGAAGTACAAGGCCCCGTTTAAGTTTGTGCCGACACACACCATCGTCCTCTATACCAATCACCTGCCAAGGGTCGGTGCAACCGATGAAGGCACATGGCGCAGGCTGATTGTCATCCCATTCAACGCGCAGTTCGAAGGGAATGGGGAAGTCAAGAACTACACCGATTACCTGGTGGAAAAAGCCGGGCCGGCCATCCTGCAATGGATTATCGAAGGGGCAAAGAAGGTCATCGACAAGAACTACCATCTGGAACCGCCAAAATGCGTACAGGATGCAATCGAGAAGTACCGGGGGCAGAATGACTGGCTTCATCATTTCCTGGATGACTGCTGTGACCTGGACCCGTCATTCAATGAGAAGTCGGGTAATCTGTATACGGCATACCGGACGTACTGCCAGCAGATGAACGAGTACACCCGGAGTACGGCGGATTTCTATTCAGCACTGGAGAATGCAGGCTTCGAACGCAGACGCAACAGAGAGGGAAGGTTTGTGTTCGGTCTGCATTTGAAAGTGACAGATTTCCTGGAATAAGGCATTTGTGACAGTCTATGACGGTCTCTCCTATAATTCTCCTTTAGGACTGAAAAATGGTAAATAGCTATATAGAAAGTTAATGAATAGACTGGCATAGACTGTCACACTGCCAGTAAACGAGGTGATGAAGAATGCGGGAGCGCATGATAGAACAAAAATTAGTGACGGAAACTAGGAAACGCGGCGGGATAGCATTAAAATTTGTTTCTCCATCGTTTTCTGGCATGCCGGATCGATTGGTACTGCTGCCGGATGGAAAGATAGCTTTCGTGGAAGTGAAGGCCCCGGGGCAAAGGCCAAGGCCACTTCAGGTAAGCCGTCATGCCAAACTCCGCAGGATGGGATTCAGAGTTTACGTCCTGGATTCCGTCAGAAATATCGCGGCAATGTTGGATGAAATTACACATACGCGAGACGGAAAAGGAAGTGATGTCGGATGAAGTTTCTGCCGCATGATTATCAGAAATACGCTATCGAATATATCAAGTCCCATCCAGTTACGGCCCTGTTCCTGGACATGGGCCTTGGCAAGACGGTGACGACGCTGACGGCCATCCGTGACCTGATGTATGACGCTTTTGAAGTACAGCGGGTGCTGGTAGTGGCCCCGCTCCGGGTGGCAAGGGATACTTGGCCGGAAGAAATCCGGAAATGGGACCACCTGAAAGAGTTGACTTGTTCTGTTGTGGTCGGTAATATGGTAGAACGGCGGCGGGCCTTGCAAAAGGAAGCCGATATCTATATCGTGAACCGGGAAAACCTGGCATGGTTGTATCAGAACAGCCGCCTGGATTTCGATATGGTCGTCCTGGACGAGCTGTCGAGTTTCAAGAACGCCCAGTCCAAACGGTTCAAAGCCATGAAGGCCATGCGTCCTAAAGTGAAACGCATCGTGGGCCTTACGGGAACGCCCAGCGGCAACGGATTGATGGATCTTTGGGCCGAGTTCCGGCTTCTGGATATGGGTGAACGGCTGGGGAAATATATCGGCCAGTACCGCAACCTGTACTTTAAGCCGGACAAACGTAACGGCATGGTGGTGTTTTCCTACAAACCTCTGCCGGGAGCCGAAGAAGTCATCTATCATCAGATCGCTGATATCACTGTGTCCATGAAGGCATCGGATTATCTAAAGATGCCTGAGTTGGTGAGCGTAGCAAAAGCAGTCACGTTGAGCGAAAAGGAAAAGAAACGTTACGACGAACTAAAAAAGTCCCTGGTGCTGGAGCTTCCGGAAGGTGAGATTACCGTCGCTAATGCCGCATCGCTTACCATGAAGCTTTCGCAGATGGCGAACGGCGCCATTTATACGGATGACAAGAACGTTGTAAGTATCCATGACCGGAAACTGGATGCCCTGGAAGACCTGGTGGAAAGCGCCAACGGAAAACCAGTCCTTGTGGCTTACTGGTTCAAGCACGATAAGGACCGTATCCAGAAACGGATGGAGGCCAGGGAACTGAAGGAATCGCAGGACTTTGCCGACTGGAATTCTGGGAAGATACCCGTGGCCCTGATTCATCCGGCCTCTGCCGGTCACGGGCTGAATCTGCAGCAGGGCGGTTCCATCCTGATATGGTTTGGCTTGACATGGAGTCTGGAACTCTATCAGCAGACCAACGCCCGGCTCTGGAGACAGGGACAGCAGAGCCGCACGGTCATCATACAGCACATCGTGGCCAGGGGTACGATTGATGAGCGCATCCTGAAAGCCTTGGAACACAAAGACGGAACCCAGGCCGCGCTGATTGAAGCAGTCAAGGCTGACCTGGAAATGACGGATTCCGAAAATGGGGGTATACTATGAAGCGGGAAACAGAAGGAGAAGAAAAACGTATGGATGTAAAAGCGTACCTGGAACGGGCACGAAATATCAATATCCAGATAGACAGCAAGCTGGAACAAGTATCTGCCTTGCGGCAACTGGCCATTAAGGCGTCATCGACAATCAGCCCGGTGCCGCCGAGCGGGACGCCGGATCCGCATCGGCTGGAAAAAACTATCACCCGCATGATGGACATGGAACACGAAGTGGATGAGGACATCGACCATCTGGTCGAACTCAAGGCGGATATCATGAAAGCCATCAGCCGGGTGCCGGATGACCGGGAACGGGTTGTCCTGGAGCTCCGCTATCTGGCCTTCAAGGACTGGGCGTCCATCGCCGATGCCATCGGGCTTCATATCCGCCAAGTGTACCGCCTGCATGACGAAGCCTTGAAACACATTGAAATTCCTGTCGGATGTCAGTAAATGTCACATGAACAGCACTTGATGTCACTGGCTTCTGTAAGATATACTATAATCAGCAAGAAAAAATGAAGGACCGTGGTCAAAAGCCATCGGTCCTTTTTTGATGTGGAGATGAAAAACATGCCAAGAAGACCGCAGACGCCGTGTAAATATCCGGGATGTCCGAAGCGGGTGCCATACGGAAGAAAATATTGTGACGAACATGAACAACGGTGCCAGGGCGAACGGAAGAACGCAGTGTTGCGTGGCTACGGGAGAGAGTGGCAGAAAGCCAGGAAGTTCTTCCTGAAGCGTCATCCCTGGTGTGCCCGATGCAAAGAGAAAGGTCGGCTCGTCCCGGCAACCGTTGTAGATCATATCAAGCCGCATCGCGGCGACCTGGATTTGTTTTGGGACGAAAAGAACTGGCAGCCCCTTTGCAAGAGCTGCCATGACCATAAGACGATGACGGAAGACCGTGACATTGAGTACAGGTATTAATTACCAAAATGCTTGAAATACTTTTTCTAACTTGGTATCAGGCGGGATTGGTTGCCAATCATAACTTTTATAATTATCAATACCTTTTACTTTTCCATTGGCATCATACAAAATGATGCTAGTTAATGCGTAACTGCGATTGGAACGATTAAATATAACTTTGTATAAAACAAACTCATTATTTGGAAACACATCTTTCAACCAAGTCGTAGCATATTGCGGAGTTCTTTGTATAGAATCTATATCGGCATACCATTTATTTCCATTATTAGATTCATCCAATAGGTACCAATTTGTTGCAAAACAAGAGGGTATTAAGCAAAAGGTAAATATTAATAAAGACAATAATTTTTTCATAATAAGTATCACCGATTTCTTTTGTAGGATAATTAAAGTATATCATATTAAAGATATGGGTTGCTATAGTGAATCCTTTATAAAGGGGATGGGGGAGGTCAATCTCTACAACTTTTTCTCCCATGACCGCCGCCCCCTCAAATGTGAAAAATCGCGAAATTCGTAAGGGGGGATATAAGAAGAATTTTGGAATCGAATAACATACAGCTCCAGGCTTTTGGCCCGGAGCTTTTTTGTTGTGCAGGAAGGAGACTTTTTATGGATGACTGTCAGCGTCGGCAGATAGAAGCGATGAGAAAAAAGGGGATGGGCTACAAGGCCATCGCCCGGGAAACGAAGCTGTCACGGGACAGCGTACGGAATTACTGCCGCTGGCATCACCTGAATGGATATGGTGCCGCTGTTGCCGCGGCTTTCAGAAAGGAAACGGGGTATGAAATCATCTGATATGGAATGGAAGATGCTGCCCATCGGCCAGCTGAAGCCTGCGGCATATAACCCCAGGAAGCAGTTGAAGCCTGGCGACAAGGAATACGAGAAAATCAAGAAGTCCATTCAGGAGTTTGGCTATGTGGAACCCATCATCGTCAATTACGACATGACGGTCATCGGCGGGCATCAGCGCCTGACCGTACTGAAGAATCTGGGCTACGAAGAAGTCCAGTGTGTCGTTGTCCATATCGAGGATGAGCATAAGGTCAAGGCGCTCAACATCGCACTCAATAAAATCACGGGTGCTTGGAACGAACAGCTCCTGGCCGACCTCATCGTCGATTTGCAGAGCGTCGACTTCAACGTCGACCTGACGGGCTTTGAAGCACCGGAAGTCGAGCAGCTCTTCTCGAAAGTGTACAACAAGAAAATCAAGGAAGATGACTTTGATGTCGACGGTGAACTGGCAAAGCCGACCGTCGCCCGGGCGGGAGATATCTGGTTCCTGGGTGACCACCGCGTCATCTGTGGCGATGCGACGCTGCCGGAAACCTATGAACGGCTGATGGCGGGGAAGAAAGCCAACATGGTGCTGACGGATCCGCCGTATAACGTCGATGTCGAAGAAACGGCCGGCAAGATTAAGAACGACAATATGCCGGATGACAAGTTCTACCAGTTCCTTTTCGCGGCCTTCGTCAATATGGAACAGAACATGGAGCAGGATGCTTCCATCTATGTATTCCACGCAGATACCCAGGGGCTGAACTTCCGCAAGGCATTCAAGGACGCAGGATTCTACCTGTCTGGCTGCTGCATCTGGAAGAAGAACGCCCTGGTACTGGGACGTAGCCCGTATCAATGGCAGCATGAACCGTGCCTTTTTGGCTGGAAGCTGAACGGCAGGCATCAATGGTATTCCGACCGCAAACAGACGACCATCTGGGAATACGACCGGCCGAAAGCCAGCAAAGAGCATCCCACCATGAAGCCTATAGCCCTGATGGCGTACCCTATACAGAATTCATCCATGAGCCACTGCATCATCCTGGACCCGTTCCTCGGTTCCGGTTCTACGCTCATGGCCTGCCAGCAGACGGGCCGCATCTGTTACGGCATCGAGCTGGACGAGAAGTTCGTCGACGTCATCGTCAGGCGCTACATCAGTGAATATGGGGACGCGGGTGTGTTTATCCTGCGCGGGGATGAGAAAATCCCGTATGCGGAGGTGGCAGATGATGGAACAGATTAAGCTGGGCAGCCTGTTCTCCGGGAGCGGCGGCTTTGAACTGGGCGCCATCCTGGCGGGCATCCGTCCTGTATGGAACTCGGAAATCGAGCCGTTCCCCATCCGTGTAACGACGAGACGGCTGCCATCTGTGAAGCATTACGGCGATGTGAGTGCCATAAACGGCGCACAAATCGAGCCGGTAGACATCATTACCTTCGGCAGTCCCTGCCAGGATATGTCGATTGCCGGAAAAAGGGATGGCCTTGGCGGTTCGCAGTCCTCGCTGTTCTATCAGGCAGTGCGCATCGTGAAGGAAATGAGGGAAGAAACGAATGGACAATATCCAAGATATATCGTGTGGGAGAATGTCCCTGGGGCTTTCTCCAGCAACAAGGGAGAGGACTTCCGGACGGTCCTTGAAGAAATCTGCCGCATCAAAGACCCTGCGGTTTCAGTGGCTGGCTGTGCCAGATGGCAGCCTGCGGGATGCATCCTGGGAAACGGGTACTCTGTGGCCTGGCGCGTCCTCGATGCCCAATACTGGGGCGTCCCCCAGCGAAGAAAACGCATCTACCTTGTCGCAGATTTTGATGGACAAAGTGCCGGAAAGGTTCTATTTGAGTCCGAGGGCCTGTCAGGGTATTCTGCGCAGGGCTTCCGAGCATGGCAGGGTGCTGCCGGACGTCTTGCGCCTGGCCCTGGAACGGCAGGCACAATCTGCCTGAATGACCAGGGCGGCATCCGAATGGATGTGACGGAAGAGCGGACGAACACCTTACGGGCAGAAGCCCATCATCCTCCGGTCATCGTCAATCTGCCGGGTCCGGTGTTTGAGAACCATGGAGCCGATGCCCGGTACAAGGGGCCGCTCTCTGTGAACCCATCACTCACGGCGCGGTACGGGACGGGCGGCAACAACCAGCCGCTGGTCCTGCAGGGCGGGGGCAACAGAGAAAAGAAAACCTATGATGTACGGCAGACCTCGGACGGCACCCGCAATATGCGGAACCATATCTATGAGAGCGATACCTGCCGGACCGTCGACCGTTCGGGAAATGTACCGGGGAGCAACCAAGGCGGCATCGCTGTGGTGGAGCTGACCTATAGTGCCAGCAAGAATTCCCACTTCACACGGGCGGCGAAGGAAATGGCCAGTTCCCTGGTAGCTACGGATTATAAAGATCCGCCGCTCATCAACAGCCATGCTCGTGTCCGCCGCCTGATGCCGGCAGAATGTGCAAGGCTCCAGGGATTCCCGGACTGGTGGTGCAGCCATCTGGAAACAGGGAACCCGTCTGAAGAAGACATCCGCTTCTGGAGCGATGTCTTTGAGACCCATCGGAAAGCCCTGGGGAAAAAGACAAAGCCCAAGACCCGGAACCAGATTATCAAATGGCTGAAGGAACCGTACCGGGATTCTGCGGAATACAAGATGTGGGGCAACGGTGTCGCCCTTCCCTGCGTGTGTTTCGTCTTGGCCGGCATTGCCTGCTTCTTTGAGAAAAAGATGCAAAAATGATTTGCTATTATCGGCGTTCAGAGTGATATATGTACTAGCAAAACAAGGAGGTACATAGACCATGACAATCCAGACGAACCTGAACGACCGCAAGGAACTGGCCAGAAGGCTGATTCCCTTCAACCATAACGAAAAGCTCCGCTATACGGGGACGCCGGCCTTTGCCTACGAAGGGCGGGGGTTCCGCATCCTTCGCAGCGGCGATATCGAATGCGATGATGAAAAGACAGAAGCCGCCATCACGGCTTTCCTGCAGGAAGCAGGCATCCTTCCGCATCCGGAACCGGCAGAAGGAACGGAACTCGAAGTACCGCAAGAGCCGCTGGAGCAGGATGAAACGCCAGGATTGGACGCACTGCCGCATCCGGACAGGATGGAAATCAAGGTTCCCATTGATGGCATGGACGGTGCGCAGCTCCGCAACCTGGTCTTCATGCTCCACGCCCAGCAGTACCTGCTGAACCGGGCGGCAGGACATGAAAACATCCATGTGCCGGACAGGCTGGTGGAAGACTTGAAAGAAGAACCTGGTACCGACCAGACTTCCTTCTTTGCCATCTATCAGAACTATCGCAAGGAAGGGCGGGGCTTCTGGATTGCGGCAGATACGGTGACATTCTGCATTGCCGCAACAGGCAATGCCGTGAAGAACCGTGCTTTGATTGAACTGACGGCCTTCATGGTTGGCGCGGCGAAAAAGGCGAAACGAATCAATCCTGTCACTCGGAAACCGGAGAATGAGAAATACTATCTGCGGATGTGGCTCCTGCGCATCGGCATGGGAACTAAAGCCAGTCACGAATCGCGCATGGCCCTGCTGAAAGGCCTAAACGGATGGAGCGCTTTCCGCACAGAAGCGGATGCCAAAGCCCACGCCGAACGGCAGAAGGAACGCCGGAACCAGAACACATAAACCCTCAATTTAATTCATAATTATTCTCAAAAATACTTGCTATTATGTGCCTTTAGAGTGATATATAGTGTACCGAAAGAACACACGCACACATAGAAAGGACAGAGATAATTATGAAAACACTGCACTTTGGAATCGAAATGGAAATGACAGGGATTACGAGAAACCGGGCGGCCAGCCTCATGGCCAGATTCTTTGGAACGGAAAGCCGGCACGAAGGCGGAGCCTACGATACCTACACCGCAAGGGATGACCAGGGGCGGAAATGGAAAGCCATGAACGATTCCAGCCTGGTTCCGCAGAAAAAGGTGGACGGCGAAATCATGGACGCTTCCAACCATTACCGCACGGAAGTGGTCAGCCCCATCCTTTCCTACGAAGACATCCCGAAGCTGCAGGAACTGGTGCGGACGCTCCGCAAGGCCGGGGCCTTTGCCAACAAGTCCTGCGGCATCCACATCCACGTCGGAGCCGAACGGTTCACGGCAAAGACACTGCGGAATCTGGTGAACATCATGGCGAGCAAGGAAGATATGATTTACCGCGCCCTCCAGATTAACCCCTCGCGGGAAAGCCGGTACTGCCGGAAGACGAACACCACATTCCTCAAGGATCTCAACCGGAAAAAGCCGGACACGCTGGACGGCATCGCCGACCTCTGGTATCAGGAAGCCCCTTACGGACGGAACAATCATTACAACAGCACCCGCTACCACGGGCTGAACCTGCATGCCACTTTCACCAAAGGAACCGTCGAGTTCCGCCTTTTCAACGGGACACTCCACGCTGGGGAAATCAAGGCATACATTCAGTTCTGTCTGGCCGTCGCTCATCAGGCCCTGGCCCAGAAGAAAGCCTCGGCACGGAAGACCGAAACAGACAATGAAAAATATGCCTTCCGGTGCTGGATGCTCCGGCTGGGACTTATCGGCGACGAGTTCAAGACCTGCCGGCTCCACTTCCTGAAACACCTCACGGGCAATTCCGCATGGCGCAACGCCGCCGCTTGAAGGGGATAGCCTCACGGGCAGCTTCGGCTGCCCTCGGGGTGGTAGAAGGGCATTCCCTTCAGAAAGGATGAGAGCGATGAACAAAAAAATCTACATTGCCTACGGAAGCAACATGAGCGAAGTGCAAATGGCACGGCGATGCCCCGACGCCATCCTTGCGGAGATAGGAAAAATATATGGGTACGAGCTGCTTTTTAAGGGTTCCCTGACCGGATGCTACGCCACTATCGAGAAGAAGGCGGATGCTTTCGTGCCGGTCGTCCTCTGGCGCATTTCCGCGGCAGACGAACAGAGACTTGATGCATACGAAGGCTTTCCACGGTTCTACTACAAGAAAACTATCCCTGTCGAAACGGACGGCGGCACAATCCGCGGTCTGGTGTATATCATGCATGAGGAGCGGAGATTCGGGGTGCCGGGCGATTGGTATTACCAGAACATGGAAAGGGATTATCTGAAATTCGGATTCGACCTGTCCGTCCTGCGGGCCGGTCTGCGGCACAGCCGGGAACGGATGGAAGGGACGCGGGTGCGGCTTATCGCCATGGATGACAGGCAGGCACCGCCCAGGGGAACTGAAGGCACCGTCCAGTTCGTCGATGATGCCGGAACCATCCATGTACAGTGGGATACAGGCAGCAGTCTTGGGCTGATACCCGGAACCGACGAATGGGAAGTCATCGAATAAGATAAATGAGAATGGGCCATGAAGAATTAAAAATAAGCCAGAAAAGCTTGTTAGAGTTTTTCTGGCTTTTACGGATGCTTATTTCATAAGTAAAACATAACGTCTGATGAATTTATTTTTTTTGATGATGAGGATGATTATTTGAATACCAATTATAGTGGCAGAGATGAATAACAGATAGGCAATAATGCTAGAAAAACTAGAGAATGGCTTTCCAATGGGGGTAGTCATACCAGTCGATTTTAGGATCTGGAAAATTGCGCCGCCTACGAATATATGCATCATGTAAACGCCAAAGGAAATTTTGCTGATGGCAGTGATAAAAGATTGCGGGATGGAATGGTGCTGTAAGATCTGTTCTCCTCTAGTTAACACTTCAAATGTGGATATAGAAAGAAGGACAACTAAAATGAAATCATAATGTTGCACAGTGTGGCCTGAATGTTCAATGATATACATGATGCCAAGTGGGAAAATTATTCCCAGTACGAAAAGTACAGGCGTTTTGATGCATTTTAATTTCCCTTTAGAAATAGCATAACCTGAAAGCAGATAGATCATCCATACACTTTCGCCCCAGACCGACGCACCAAATATATTCATTCTTAGCACTGAATGAATATCAGGATTATGCCCAAATAAAAAAACTAAGGGGGCGATTGAGGGGATAATAGTACCGCTCAATAGTAAAGCAATACATAACATCTTTTGATAACTAGCTAAAGTGATTCTATGAAATGCCATGGACAGTATGGGCATACCTAGGTATAGAGCAATAGTCATAGGAAGATACCACAGGGCGGATATTGTATCTCCCATAAAAAGGGCCGCTTTTAGAATCGCGGTCCATTTTTGAGGGTCTTCTACTACGTGTGTATAGCGTAAAATATTCCAAGCAATATTCCAGAATTCATAGGCAATAACTAGAGGAAGAAAATTCCGTACTAGATATTTTTGTAAGTAGGAATTGTCTTCGTAATTGCGGTCGAACATTAAGTAGCCTGTCAAAATAACAAAAAGTGGAACGCCGACAGTCCCAATGACTTTTAATATTGCAAATATTGATGAATGTGCGGCAGGCGCGAAAAAATACTGCTTTGTATGGACGATGATAACTAAAATCATAGCTAGCACACGAATAGCATCCATGGAGTATAATCGTTTTCCCATTGTGACCTCCAGAACAGAATAGTAATATGACGAAGTGATACCAATCTATTATACATGTCTTCGTGGGGGGAGACAAGAAAAACATTTATTGATAACTATTTTTAAACGTATCGTACAGCCCGCAAGGGCTTTTTTTATTGGGAGGTGAGCACCATTGGCTGTACGAGGAAGGAAACCGAAACCGACGGCACTCAAGGTGCTGGAAGGAAATCCCGGCCATCGGCCGCTCAACAAAAAAGAACCGATGCCTAAGGGACGGCTGCCCCGCTGCCCGGACTGGCTGGAAGACGATGCCAAGAAGGAATGGAAACGGCTGGGGAAAGTCCTTGCTGATATGGGTATGCTGACCAATCTGGATATGATGGCCTTTGCCGGCTACTGCCAGGCATACGCCCGTTGGAAAGGGGCGGAAGAATTCATTACCCGGCATGGGGATATGGTGCGGACGCCGAATGGTTACCTGCAGCAGGTGCCGCAGGTATCTATCGCCCAGACTAACCTCAAAATCATGCTGAAATTCTGCGAGCAGTTCGGCCTGACTCCGTCTGCCCGGAGCCGCATGATTGGGGAAGAAAACGGGGCAGAAACAGAAAAGGATGAAATGGAACTGCTGCTAAGGGGGTGACAAGTTTGGCGTTTGTATATAAGCCGTCAGCGTTCATGCTGCCGGATTCCCATTATGATAAAGAAAAGGCCGACCGGGCCGTCGCTTTTATCGAGAATCTCTGTCATACCAAAGGAAAATGGGCCGGGAAACCTTTCCTGCTCCTGCCCTGGCAGGAACAGATTGTGCGTGATTTATTCGGTATCGTGAAGGAAGACGGGAAACGGCAGTTCCTGACGGCCTATATAGAGATACCAAAGAAGAACGGGAAACAGCTCGCATTAGACACGCCGATTCCAACCCCGGACGGGTGGAAAACCATGGGAACCCTTGCCATTGGGGATTGCGTTTTCGATGAGCGGGGAAAGCCCTGTCATGTGGTGGCGAAAAGTCTGATAGATGACACGGAGCAGGCCTATGAGCTGGTTTTTCGTGATGGCGGACGGATTGTGGCCGGTGAACGGCATTTGTGGGATGTGGAATACATTCATGGAAAGACAAAGCCAAAACGCTGGACAACAGGCGAGATTTACCGTCGTACCCGAAAGTATCGTGAAACGTTCAGTGACAACCGTTCCATCATACGGATTCCCGTAAATGCTCCTTTACATCTTCCAGAGGCAGACCTTCCTGTAGACCCGTATCTGTATGGCTACTGGCTGGGAAATGGCTGCGCTACGAAGCCGGAAATCACTGTCCGGGATTGCGACGTGGATGACCTTATTTCATTCATCCCCTATCTGCTGCATAACCGGTATCCACAGGCCTGCGGTGGCAGTGAAATCCTGGTATATAAGGAACTGAAGAAAATTCTGGTGCCGCACTTCAGGGAAAAGGTCATCCGGCCGGAATACCTGCGGTCATCGGAACATCAACGTTGGGAACTGCTGCAGGGACTCATGGATTCCGACGGCTGTGTAAGTGTCGTCAAAGGCCAGAGCATCTACGTCAGTACCATCCAGCAATTGGCAGAATCGGTACAGGAACTCCTGTGGTCATTAGGTATCAAGAACTCTCTGACCACCTGCCCGTCCACCCGTTATGGGAAGCCGACAGGGGAAACACTATATCAGATCCGGTTCACAGCCTTTACCGACCAGCCGGTCAGCAAACTTCATCGGAAAAGCATCCGCAGACAGGAACGTGTGAAACAGACACGCTCCTGTTTTCATTATCTGAAAGAAATTCGGATGCTTGCTTGTAAAGTCAAAATGCAGTGCATCCAAGTGGACAGTCCGTCCCATTGCTACCTGGCCGGGCGGAATATGGTCAAAACGCACAACAGCGAGCTGGCTGCCGCTATTGCCTTATATCTCCTGTATGCTGACAATGAACCGAGCGCGGAAGTCTATGGCGCTGCCTGTGACCGCAACCAGGCGTCTATCGTATTCGATGTAGCCCGGCAGATGGTGGAGATGAGCCCGGCTCTGATGCGCCGTTCCAAGATACGGTCGGCAGGGAAGCGGATCATCAACTACCGCAACGCCGGGTTTTATCAGGTGCTTTCCGCTGAAACTGGCACAAAGCATGGATTGAATGTTTCAGGTCTTGTCTTTGATGAAATCCACGCACAGCCAAACCGGAAGCTCTACGATGTCCTGACCAAAGGATCCGGTGATGCCCGGGAGCAGCCTCTCTTTTTCATCATCACCACAGCCGGCAACGACAAGAACAGCATCTGCTATGAACTGCATACCAAGGCATTGGATTTGATGCAGGGCCGTAAGAAAGATTATACGTTCTATCCTGTCGTGTATGGTCTGGAAGCGGATGAGGACTGGACGGATGAAGCCAACTGGTACAAGGCGAACCCGTCCCTGGGACACACCATCAAAATCGAGCGCGTCCGGGAAGCGTATCAGAACGCCATCGAGAATCCTGCCGAGGAGAATGTGTTCAAACAGCTTCGGCTGAATATCTGGACGTCGGCCAGCATCCGATGGATTCCGGAGCAGGTTTACGATAAAGGGAATCTTCCTATCGATTTGGATCCTCTCCGGGGGCGTATGTGTTACGGCGGTCTGGATTTGTCCAGCACGTCAGATATCACAGCTCTGGTCCTGGCTTTTCCGCCACGGAATGATGATGAGAAATATATCCTTTTGCCATTTTTCTGGCTGCCGGAAGACACGCTGGAATTGCGGTGCCGCCGGGACCATGTCCTTTATGATGTCTGGCAGAAACAGGGCTTCATCCAGACAACCGAAGGAAATGTCATCCATTACGGTTTCATCGAGAAGTTCATCGAACGTTTAGGAGAAACCTATAACATCCGGGAAATCGCCTACGACCGGTGGAACGCTACCCAGATGGTGCAGAACCTGGAAGACATGGGTTTTACCATGGTTCCCTTTGGACAGGGATTCAAGGATATGTCACCGCCGTCGAAGGAGCTCTTCAAGCTCCTGATGGAAGGGAACATCGTCCATGGCGGCAATCCCGTCCTCAAATGGATGGCGGGCAATGTTGTCATGCGGCAGGACCCGGCGGGAAACATCAAGCCGGATAAAGAAAAATCCGTCGAAAAAATCGACGGAATCGTGGCGTCCATCATGGCACTGGACCGCTGTATCCGCAACGGGACTGGCAGCGGCAGTGTCTACGATGAACGGGGCGTTATTGTTTTTTGAGTAATTGGATACGTGCTTCTATTTCTTTCAGCGCTTTTTTATGAAGCATTTCAGGTTCTACGGCGTGACTGCGCGAATCCCATAGTTCTTGTAGTGCTTTTATTGCTAAGTTAGTACCTAAAAACTGAGCGGCAAAGGCATCAGCTTCTCTTTCAGGGGGAATAACGGTTCCCGATGGTAACTTTTTTCTATCTTTCATTATGGGTGCATATTTTTGATGATGCTTTAATACAATATGGCCTAATTCATGAAAAATCATAAATAGACATTCCTGTTTTTCTGCTATCAATCTTTCAAAAAGGATATTACCAATTAAAATATACGGACGATAATTGGGTGGGATGCTGGTGCAAATAAGTCGATTCTTTGAATATATAAGTTCTTCTTGATCTAATACGATATCTGTGACTCTTTTGCGATTTTTTTTGTCATAAATATGGCCGATAATTTTATGGGACATTAGCTGACATAATGCTTTTATACTGGAGGCAGGTGGATAGTTGTGCAGAATTAACCGATAAGGAGAACCGGGTACATCATAAATTTTCATGGTATCATCTCCTAAGATATAGTACTAATAGTATTATTTTAAAACAGTTTTTATTGGCCTTCAACTTGTTTCCATCTGTGAGAAAAATCGCAGGTGCTTTTTTGCGCCCATTTTTAGGAGGTAATTTATGAAAATTCCATTCTTGTCCCAGTTATTTAAGTCGAGGGACAAGCCTCAGAACTATTATATCGGCACGGATTTCCGTTACCTGTTTGGTCTGTCTACGAGCGGCAAGACGGTGAACGAGTTCACGGCCATGCAGACTACAGCCGTGTATGCCTGTGTGCGTATTCTGGCGGAAACCCTGGCGGCTCTGCCACTCCAGATGTACCGCTACACGTCGGGCGGCAAGGAACGGGTCTATGACCACCCGCTGTACCATCTGCTCCATGATGAGCCAAATCCGGAGATGACATCGTTCATCTTCAGGGAAACGCTTATGAGCCACCTGCTCATCTGGGGCAACGCCTACGCCCAGATTATCCGTGACCGCCTGGGAAGGGTGCAAGGATTGTATCCACTACGGCCGGATAAGATGACCGTGTGCCGGGATAATCAGGAAAAGATTTTTTATCTGTACACCAAGACCAGTGATGAGAATCCGAACATCAGGCCGTATGGGCAGGTAGCCTTGCCCAAGGAAGAAGTGCTACACATCCCAGGCCTTGGTTTTGATGGTCTGGTTGGATATTCGCCGATTGCCATGGCCCGCAATGCCGTGGGTATGACCATGGCCTGTGAGGAATACGGTGCGTCTTTCTTTGCCAACGGGGCTAGTCCCAGCGGGGTACTGGAACATCCAGGCGTTTTGAAAGATCCGGCTAAAGTCCGGGATTCCTGGAACGCTGTCTATCGGGGGACGGGCAACGCCCACAAGGTAGCTGTGTTAGAAGAAGGCATGAAGTACCAGCAAATCGGCATCCCGCCGGAAGAAGCGCAGTTCCTGGAAACACGGAAGTTCCAGCTGGATGAGATTGCCCGGCTCTACCGCATCCCGCCGCATATGATTGGCGATTTGGAAAAAAGTTCCTTCAATAATATCGAGCAGCAGTCCATGGAATTTGTGAAATACACCTTAGACCCCTGGGTCATCCGTTGGGAACAGGCCATGCAGAAAGCCCTGTTCCTGCCAGAAGAGAAGAAGCAGTATTTCCTGAAGTTCAACGTGAACGGCCTCATGCGCGGCGACTACGAAAGCCGCATGACGGGGTACAGCATCGGCCGGCAAAATGGCTGGCTGTCTGCCAACGATATTAGGGAGATGGAAGACATGAATCCCGTACCCGATGAGGAAGGCGGCAACCTGTACCTGGTAAACGGCAGCATGACCAAGCTCAAGGATGCCGGGGCCTTTGCACAGAAGGGAGAAACGAATGAAACATAAATTTTGGAGGTGGGTGACTAACGAAGCACCCGATGCCTTTGGCAGCGACCGGACGCTGTATCTTGATGGCCAGATTTCAGACGAAACCTGGTGGGGCGATGAAGTGACACCGAAGGCTTTCAAGGATGAACTGAACGCAGGCAGTGGCGATATCACTCTCTGGATCAACAGTCCAGGCGGTGACTGCTTTGCGGCTGCTCAGATTTATAACATGCTCATGGAGTATCCGGGAAATGTCACTGTGAAGATTGATGGCCTGGCAGCTTCGGCGGCCTCGGTCATTGCCATGGCCGGCACGAAAGTCTGTATGTCGCCGGTGGCTATCCTGATGATTCATAATCCGGCTACCATGGCTTACGGGGATAAGGCGGAGATGGAAAAGACCATCAGCATGCTGAGCGAGGTCAAGGAAAGCATCATTAACGCCTATGAAATCAAGAGCGGCTTGGCCCGCACAAAGATTGCCCACATGATGGACAATGAAACCTGGCTTAACGCGAGAAAAGCCGTGGAGCTGGGCTTTGCCGATGAGATCCTCTTTGACCAGAAAGAAGGAGAGGAACAGCCGGAGGCTATGCTGTACAGTCCGGTCACGGTGACGAATTCCTTTGTACAGAAAGTAAAACCGAAGAAACCCTTACAGAAAGTGCCAGCCGCTGATTTGGAAAAGCGGCTGGCATTACTTATTCATTGATAGGAGGAAAACATAATGGACACGATTTTAGCACTGCGTGAAAAGAGAAAGAACCTCTGGGAATCCGCCAAGAATTTCCTGGATACAGTGCGGGATGAAAACGGCATGGTAGCCGCCGAAGACGCCGCCCGTTACGACAAGATGGAAGAAGATGTGGCGAATCTGGGCAAGGAAATTGACCGCCTGGAACGTCAGCAGCGTATGGATGCGGAAATGGCGAAGCCTACCACCGTTCCCATTACAGAACAGCCGGGGGTTCCCCAGACCGAAAATGAGAAGAAAGGCCGTGCATCCAACGCCTACAAGAAGGCCTTCTGGGACAGCATCCGGCATAAAAATTTCGTTGATGTGCAGAATGCCTTGAGCGTAGGTACCGATGCCGATGGCGGCTATCTGGTGCCGGATGAATTCGAGCATCAGCTCATTGACAAACTCCAGGAAGAAAATTTCTTCCGCAGCTTGGCAACGGTCATTCATACCAGCGGCGACCGCAAGATTCCCGTCGTGACAGGCCATGGGGAAGCCGCATGGATGGAAGAAAACGGCCTGTATCCGGACAGCCAGGATACCTTCGGCCAGCAGTCCATCGGGGCATACAAACTGGGGACGGCTATCCGTGTGTCGGAAGAACTCCTGAACGACAGTGTCTTTGACCTGGAAAGCTATATCGCCGGCGAATTTGCCCGACGTATCGGCACCAAGGAAGAAGAAGCCTTCCTCACAGGCGATGGGAAGAACAAGCCGACCGGCGTGTTCCCGTCTGCAGAAGTGGGTGTCACTACCAATGGAGCTTCCATCACGTTTGATGATGTCATAGATTTGTACCATTCTTTGCGCATCCCATACCGTCGCAAGGCTGTATGGCTTCTGAACGATTCTACTATCAAAGCACTGCGTAAAGTCAAGGACAACAACGGCAACTATATCTGGCAGCCGTCTGTTACGGCGGGGGCTCCGGATACCATCCTGAATCGTCCTTGCTACAGCACATCCTTTGCGCCGGAACTGGCGGCTGGCAATCGCCCGATTCTCTTTGGCGACTTCAGCTATTACTGGATTGCCGACAGGGAATCCCGCTCCTTCAAGCGCCTCAACGAACTGTATGCTGCTAACGGCCAGATTGGCTTCCTCGCCAGCCAGCGCGTCGATGGTATGCTGATGCTTCAGGAAGCGGTCAAGGCACTCGAAGTGAAAGCGAAGGCTTAAGCCATGCTGGTCAGCCTGGAAGAAGCCCGGGAATATCTGCGGATTGATGAGGATGACACATCGAATGACGATGTCATCCTGTCATCCCTGGAAACGGCCCAGGCCTTGTGCCTGGACCTGGCCCGCTGCGAGGAAGCGGATGCTGAAGAAAATCCGGTCGTATTCCACGAAGCCATCCTGTATGCCGCCGCCTTTTTGTATGAGCATCGGGAAGAAGCGGATTATTCCGGACTGCTGAAGATGCTGCGGTGGCTGCTGTTCGGTGTGCGGCGCAGCCGCTTTTGAAAAGAGGGATGATGCAATGCAGGTAGGAAAACTTAACAAGAGAGTGCAGATTATCAGCCAGAAAGCGCAGACTGATGATCTGGGGTTCGATATGTTACAAGATGTGGTTTATTGTACCTGTTGGGCATCCATTGAGCCTGCCCGTGGCAAGGTGTTCTATGAGATGGAGCGCAAGGCGGGTACGGAGTACAGCAAGATCACTATCCGCTGGCGCCCGGGTATTACTCATGACATGAAGGTGAAGTATCAGGATCATCTGTATGACATCGATACGATTGTAGATCCGTACATGCGCCATGAATCTCTGGAATTGTACTGTACGGAAGAAATCAGGGGGCAGGACAATGAGCAGGGGTGACCTGGATGTCAGGGGAATAGATGAATTGTCCGGCAAACTGCTCTCTGCCATCGAGGAATTTCCTGGGACCGCTGAAAAGGGGCTGGTAACGATTGGCAACAAACTGAAGAAGGAGTGTGTGAATCAGACTCCGGAAGGCAGTACGGGCAAGCTGAAGAAGGGCTGGAAGCACAAGATAACGGGCTATAACGGTTCGGAGCTGACCTATGAACTGACGAACAAGCACCCGGTCCATCACCTGCTGAATAACGGACATATCAAGAAAACGCCTGGTGGCAGGACTGCGGGTTATTATGAAGGCCAGCACTATACGGAGAAATCCGTTAAAGCCTTCGAAGCCCGGGAATTGCAGCCGAGCCTGGAGAAACTGGCGAAGAAGCTCTTGAAGAAAGCAGGCGGCACATGATCCATGACATTGACATCCTGCAGGCTATACAGCAGAAACTGAAGGAACGGTTCCCGTATCCCGTGTACCTGCAGGAAGTGAAGGAAGGGTTCCGTCCGCCAGCGTTTTTCCTGAAGACGATGACGGTGGCTTCGCCCCAGGGCCGCAAGGAAGTGTACCGGGATACGGATATGTACATCACCTATATACTGCAGAAGCAGACGGCCAGCACATCCATCTATGAAGTGCTGGCTGCTGCAGAAGACCTGTTCCGTGACGGGATTGCCGTCCAGGACAGGTTTTTTGCTGTCCGATCGATGAACGAGGAACTCATCGGGTCCGACAACGATGGCGGCCGGCTGACGCTGACCGTCCAGTACTACGATTCCGCCGATGAAACGGAAGCAGCCGAACGGATGAAAGTGCTGCATCAGCGGTATCGGGGAAAGGAGACAACGAAATATGAAAATGCCATCCATTAATGTCGTGTTCAAGGAAAAAGGTATCAGCGCCATCGAGCGCAGTGAGCGCGGCATTGTCCTCATGATCCTGAAGGAAGAAACACTGCCTTCGGTGACGGAAGTGACCCTGTACACGGCAGATGACATCCCCAAGGAACTGTCCGACAGCAACCGGGAGCAGCTGGAACTGGCGCTCCGGGGCTATGTGAACAGCCCGAAGAAGGTCATCGCCGAAATCATCAGCAGTGAAGCCGAGGACTATACGGATATCCTGAAGGTCATCGAGAACAAGCGCTTCGACTACCTGGTCATCCCGGACATCGGAACGTCGCACATCGATACCATCGCCACCTGGGTCAAAGGGATGCGTACCAATAAAGACAAGATGATCAAGGCCGTCCTGCCAGATTGTACGGCAGATACGGAAGGCGTCATCAACTTCGTCAATAAGACCATCCGCACGAAGAGCAAGACCTATACGACGGCCCAGTACTGCAGCCGCATTGCTGGCATCATTGCCGGGACGCCCATGACGATTTCCTGCACCTACGCACCGCTGCCGGAAGTCATTGTCTGTGATGTCTGGACGAAAGAGGAAATGGATACCATGGCGGGTGCCGGGAAGCTGTTCTTCTTCTTTGATGGCGAAAAGGTAAAACTGGCCCGGGGCATCAACTCTCTGGTGACTACCGTCCAGGACAAGGGGACGAGCTTCCAGAAAATCAAGCTCGTGGATTTGATGGATATGATGCACGACGATATCCGCACGACGGCCCAGGACCATTACCTTGGCAAGTATGCCAACAGCTATGCGAACCGCTGTCTGCTGGTGACGGCCATCCAGGGGTATCTCGACCAGCTGGCTCAGGAGGGGCTGCTGGAGCAGGACCAGAATACCGCCTATATCGATGTGGAATCCACCAAAATCTGGCTGGAATCCAACGGCAAATATACTAAAGCGGAACTGGCGGATATGTCTGAAATGGACATCAAGCTGGCCAATATCGGCAGTAATGTGTTCATCGCCGTCAAGGCATCGCTGCTGGATGCCATGGAAGATGTCACGATTACCATCAATATCTGAGGAGGTGAAGCCGGATGAACAGTATGGAAGCTAAACGGGTCATGAACGGTAAGTATGCTGACCTGTATATCGACGGCGACCTCATGGCCGAAGCAACGGCATTCAAGGCCGAGGTCACGCTGACCAAGGAAGAAGTAAAGATGCTCCGCCATGTGGGCAAGGGCTACAAGGTCACAGGCTACGACTGCAAAGGCCAGCTGAAGCTGCACAAGGTATCGAGCTACATGATCCGGAAGATGAACGACAACATCAAGGCGGGCAGGCAGACTGTCGTGACCATCGTTTCCGTCCTGGATGACAAGGATGCCATCGGCAGCGAGCGCATCGTCATCAAGGATGCGACCTTTGACAGCCTGATTCTGGCCGACTGGGAAGTGGACAAGATGGGTGAGGAAAGCTACAGCTTCACCTTCTCGGACTGGGACCTCTTGGATTTAGCATAAGGAGAACAAGCACATGAATATGGTAGACCGACTGTTGAAAGCAGATGTAGTGAACAAGCTGGCCGAACGGCCTGAAAAGAAAGTGAAGATGGAACGGCTCTCGAAGCTGTTCGGGTTCGATTTTGTCATCACGCTCCGGGCCATCGACCCGGAACGCTATGCGGATATCCAGAAGATGGCCGTGGACTTCACTAATGGCAGCGCCGATAACATCGATATTTATCAGATGCAGACCCAGACGCTCCTGGCAGGGATTGCAGACCCGGACCTCAAGAATAAGGACCTGCTGGAAAAATTCGGGGCCGTACTCCCTGGTGATATCATCCGCAAGCTCTTCCTGGCCGGAGAAATTGCCGACCTTACGGCACAGATTACGGAACTCAACGGCTATACGACCCAGGAAAAGGCGGACAAAGCCGTAAAAAACTGATCCGGACCGATGGCGAAGTGCAGGCGATGTATCTCCTGTTCCGGGAGCATCACCTGCTGCCGTCAGCGGTCATGAAACTAGGATACGGTGAACGGCAGGTGTTGTACGCTTTTGTTCGGTATGAGATGGAAGAACGCAATAAAAAAGTATCTTCAGCCTTATCGGATTAACTGCTGAAAATACGGCTATCTGGCATAAAGTCATAAGGTAGGCTCAATCCACTTAGATATTTCATAGACGAAGTCGCTTTTTTTCTTGCATTGTGGGTGGCCGACACGTAGTACATGAAAGGCTTGATTGCCCAGCGTGGAAATGGCTTCCTGCCAGGGCATTTTTCTTTTCCCAATATCTTTAAAACCGTTGTAATAAATATTATAACGGTCAAAGACGTTAGGGATGTAATCGTCATAATACCAAGATGTATAAAAAATGACATGAGTAGGATGTATTACCTTTAATTCCTGCTGAAGGACTTTTAGGTTTAGGATACAGTTGGATTTTACAAAATCTGAGGTAGTATCCTTTCCTCCGGAATTGTTGCATTTGACAATATTGGTAAATGCGATGTGTTCTATGGAATCGTCACCGAATATTCTCAGAGTGATAGCACGAGTATAGCTCCAGTATGGCCAGCTTTTGTTCCACAGAGATTCACGGGTATATTGAAAGGGATTGCGGAAGCCGTCTTCAATCGTGCCGGGATTGTTTCTGGCATTTTTACCGACAAATAGAATTCTCTTGGAAGTTTTATTAAAATCGGAACCTACGCACCAACAGCCAATCGGCAAGGATAAACGCTCTCTCTTATGACATTCTTCACAGATTTTGCAAGTTCCAAGCCCCATATGGTGATATCGTTCAGCTAATCTTTTTTCTGTTTCATTGAAATAGCGCATTGGAATTCCTCCGTAAAGATAGATTTCTTTTATCTTACTATATTTTTATAGCTGTAACAACATTGAGAGGTGATATCTATTGGCCAATAACGTCATCGATGCTGCTATCCGTTTGCGGGATTTGTTCACGCCGACGGTGCGGAGCGTCAATGCCAGCCTGGGGACCATGAAGGCCCAGATGGCGGTGGCGAAACAATCGGTCAGCGGCCTGTCGGACAAGCTGACGGAGCATGAGCGCATCCAGAAACGGACGGCAAAGAGCATCGAGCAGACGGGAAGCAAGATTTCCGGTATGTCAGACAAGATGGCCCTGCTGTCGGCACCTATCCTGGCGGCTGCGACGGCAGGCTTCAAGCTGCACAGCGACTTTGCGGGTGGCATCGCCAAAATTTCGACTCTGGTGGATACGACGGTCGTTTCCATGCAGAAGGTCAGTGATGAAATCCGTGCTGTCAGCGATGAGACCGGGGCAGGCGTTGCCGACCTTTCCGAATCGGTCTACCAGGCCATCTCGGCGGGTGTTGATGCCGGCCATGCTGTAGGCTTTGTCAAGGATATGACCATCGCCGCCAAGGCCGGGTTCACAGATACGACAACTGCCGTAAACGGCGTCACGACCGTCCTCAATGCCTATGGTAAATCGGCAGAAGAGGCCACGGCGGTGACGGACCAGATGCTCCTGGCACAGAACTTCGGCAAGACATCCTTTGGCGAGATGGCCCAGTCCATGGGCAACGTCATCCCCATTGCGGCACAGCTCAATGTCAGCACCCAGGAACTGTTCGGTTCCATCGCCGTCCTGACCAAGAACGGTATCCGGACCAGCGAGGCCATTACAGGACTCAAGGCGGCCTACAGCAACATTCTGAAGCCGTCTTCTGAAGCGGCGAAACTGGCTCAGTCCCTTGGTCTTGAGTTCAACGCGGCTCATTTGCAGAGCGTAGGATGGGTGAAGTTCCTGGGCGAAGTGAAGCGGGCCACGGACGGTGATGCCGAACAGATGGCCCAGCTCTTTGGTTCTGTCGAGGGCCTGAACAGCATCCTGGTCCTGACGGGCAAGGGAGCCGGGGATTTCGATAAGGTCATGGACCAGATGGCCCAGTCTGCCGGCATGACCCGGGAAGCCTATGAGAAGATGCTGACCCCGTCGGAGCAGATGCAGATTGCTATGAACCAGCTGAAGAATGCCGGGATGGACCTGGCTGTTTCCTTTACCCCTTATTTCAAGACCATGTCCCTGCGGGTGAAGGAACTGGCGGCCTGGTTCCGGTCGCTGACGCCGGAGCAGAAGACGCTGATCGGCCAGGTGGCTTTCGGCATCGTGACCTTCCAGCTCTTCGGTTCCACCCTGGGACGGGTGCTGACGATAGGCGGACGGGCCTTTGGGACGTTCAGCTCCATCGCCGCGGGCATCAGCAAGGCCGGGAGCGTATCGAAGTATCTGGCTGCCCAGTTCAAGGGCCTCATCACGGTGGCAAGAGGCATCGCCATCGTTGCCAAAGGCATGGGCAGTACGTTACTGACAGTGGGCAGGCTGATGATTACGGTCATCCGGGCAGTCGGCGCAGCAGCGATGGCCAATCCCATCCTGATTGTCATCGCTGCCGTCATCGCAGGGCTGTATCTCCTCTGGAGCAACTGGGATACGGTTTCGCAGTATATCGAACAGGCCATCCAGGCGGTGTCGGATGCTGTGGATGCCGGGATGCAATGGATTGCTTCGGCCTGGGACGGAGCCATGAACGGCATCAGCGAGACGGCTTCCAGCATCTGGGAGAGCATCAAGGATACTTTCCGGAGCGGCGTGAACTGGGTCATCGACCAGGTGAACGGACTCATTGCCAGCGTCAACGGTCTGTCCATTGACATCCCGTCTCTGACAGGCGGGGCGCCGACTCATGTGGGATTCAATATTGAACCCATCAGTCATTTTGCCGGAGGCGTCGAGAACTTTGGCGGTGGTTTTGCGGTCATCAACGAAGATCGCCGGGGCGAGCTGGTCCACCTGCCAAACGGCAGTACCGTGGTCCCGCATGATGAAAGCATCCGGCAGGCTATGAACGCAGGCAGCCACGCCATCACTATCCGCATCGACACGATGAACGTCCGCAGCGAGCAGGACATCGATGCCGTAGCCGACAAGCTGGTGGAAAAGATCCGGCTGTACGGCATGAACCGCATGAAAGGAGCTACCATCTGATGGCCTCATTATTAGAATCCATCCTGAATGCCATCGGGCAGGCGTCACAGGATCTGACGATTTCCCTGGCTGCGGGCAGCTCTGTCGTGACCTTTCCCGTGCTGCCTTCGGAACTGATGGTTTCCGTCAATACGAATCATGGCACGGTGAATATCAACAACTACGGGGAGTATCTCATGAAAGGCAGGACCGGGCTGAAGTCCCTGACGCTGGCGGGATTTTTCCCCGCCCAGGATTATCCCTTTGCCATGATGATGATGTCGCCTTATACCTATATCGCCGAACTGGAGGCCATGCGTACAGGCGGCGAGGTCTGCCAGCTCACGGTATCGGACACGCCCATCTCCATGCCCTGTCTGATCAGCTCCTTCAAGTTCGGGGAAAAGGACGGCAGCGGCGATGTGTATTATGAACTGGTGCTGACGGAATACCGCTATGTCACAGCGGCGGAAACTGGGAAAACGGACCCGGCAACGGGGCTGAAGAAACGCCCTGAGTCGTTCTGGCAGAAGATGAAGAAGAATATCACCTATTATCCAGGCGACAGCATCGGCAATGTCGTGGGCCGGGCTATCGGGAAATCGGTCACGATCAATAAGAAGCAGTTCTCCAAGTTCCAGGTCTACCGCAGCATCATCCGAAACGGCGGGCTGAAGACGGGTGACATCATCCGGCTGACCACGATGAATTTGAAAAGGAATGATGAGAATGTTCCAGTTAGCAAAAATTAATAAACAAGCAGCAGAATCGGCTGTACAGAACACGGAAGTTAATCAGGCAGACAAGCCCCAAAACACGGACTTGTCTGCCTATGTACTTTCTTATACCTGGTCGGGAGATGTGGAACAGGCTGGGCGCAAGCTGGAATTCGACCTGGCCTATACCACGAAGGACAAGGACTGGACGAATGCCGTCCTGGAACTGGGGGACGAGGTGTGTTTCTCCTATACCGATGATGTTACGCAAGAGACGTTTCCTGTTTTCCAGGGACGCGTCTTTTCCCGGAGCCGGGACAGCGAGTCCTATGCCATGCGCTTTGTGGCCTTCGACAGCGTTATTTATCTGGCCAAATCCCGTATTACCCGGAAATACGCCAATGTGACCGTGGCTGATGCCATCCGGCAGACTATCCATGACTTTAATATCGAGGCGGGGACGATGCCGGACCTTTCTGTGGTGTGCAGTTTCATCGCCGACGACATCTCAGCGACCGATGCCATCAAGCAGGCGTTATCCTACCAGTCTACACAGGATGGCAAGGGCTACCACATCTACATGACGGACGGGAAGCTGAATGTGGTCTGTACCAATGACCAGGTGGTGGAGAATTTTCTCATCAGCGATGAAACGAATCTGACCGGGGCGTCTGTATCCGAGTCCATCGAGGACATGGTGTCGAAGGTGGTGGTCGTAGACAGCGCCGGACAGACGAAAGGGGAAATGCCGAATACCACAGATATTGAAAAATTCGGTATCATCCAGGCCATCTGCAAGGCAGACCCCAAGCAGGATGATGCCAGCCAGGCGCGGGCCATGCTGAAGACGGTGGCTCATGATATGTCCGTCCATGCCCTCGGCCATATCCAGTGCATCGCCGGATTTTCCGTGGACATCCAGGAAGAACAGCTCAAAGGGCGGTTCTTCATCAAGTCGGACAGCCATCGGATTGAGGGGAACAAGCACACGATGGATTTGCATTTAGTCTTTAACAAACTACTGGACGAGCAGAAGCAGGAACTCGATAGCGCGTCTTACAATGCTAATCCCGATTATGTGCCGCCTGCCACAAATTCTTCAGGAAGTCATGGTGGGGTATCAATAAGCGGGAACGCTGCCGGTGGCGATGTGGTGGATTCCTGTATGGAAGGTTTTGATGGCACTGTGTCGCCGTATGGTTCTGAGGGCTGCGTAGATCGGGCGACAATTGCCGCAGCCGGGTATTCGCCCTTTGCCGCCCAGGAATATAACAGCAATGTCAAAGGATGTGACCAGCTCCGGGCTGATGCCGAAGCACAGGGACTGGCGATTCCTTATGACCCGTCGCAGCTGGAGAAAGGCGACATCATCATGTACAATCGCTACAGCAAGCCCGACCCGAACTGGCATGTCGTGGTCTATGACGGCGACGGTGGCTGCTGGGGCAACAGCTCCAATGTCTATGGCTGTTTCCACCATTATGAAGGTAGCATCGATATGGGGAGCGACTACTATCCGGCGACTATTATCAAGACATCCAGGGGGTGACGGGGATGCAGAAAAATCCATATATCAGCCTGTTGAATTTGATGGAACAGATTTCCAAGAGCAGCAACAGCCCGTCCATCCAGATTGGCGAAATCCTTCAGTCTCCGCCGGACATCAAGGTGAAATACAACGGCATCGTCCTGACGAAAGAGGAACTGTGGATTTCCCATTACCTTCTGGCAGGCTATGGGAGAACGGCTGAAGGCCATCTGGTATCGGCTACCCAGAACCGGGCAGGCGGCAGCGGGGACGCGGCTTACCAGTCGCATAATCATGAGATTGACAATGACTATACTGATTCGGTGGTTACCACGGATACCCTGAAGCCCGGCATGAAGGTCGCCATTATGCCCATGCTGGTGAACGGGAAAATTCAGCAGTATATGATTTTAGACGAGATTGTGAGGTTGGATGGCTATGGCTAATCCTTTTGTGGCAATGGCATCCGGAGAGAATGCCACTGCCAGAGAAACATTGCCGCTCCTTGCGGAATACGGCTATGACTTCGAGAAGCACCGTTTCCGCTATGACGAGAACGGGAACAACATTACCGTGACGGAAGACGAAGCCCTCAAGGTGTGGATTTATAAAGCTCTGATGACCGAGCGGTACCGGTATCTGGCCTATCACGATGAATACGGCATCACCATCGAACCGTATCAGGGGACGATGCCCAACAACATTTATACGGCAGACCAGATCCGCCAGAACATCCGTGAAGGGCTTTCTATTAATCCCTATATTGCCCGGATCAACCGGGTGGATGTGGAACGGCGGGAGAAAGATGATTTGTTCATTTTAGTGGATGTGACATCCATTTACAGCGATGAAAGCATCACGGTTGCCGCAGAAAGGAGTCTTGCATGAGCGATTTGTTCGATGCCCAGACAAAAGACCAGATTGAGAGCCGCATGGTGCAGAACTTGCACACGCTGACCGATACGGACAAGACGGCCATCGAGGGTTCGTTTGCCCGGGACATGATTGATACCAATGCCGTGGAATTCGAGAACAGCTATGCCGAGATGGCCATGCTGCGGGACGCGGCGTTTGCTGAAACGGCCTGGGGTGACTATCTGACGTTACGGGCTGAGGAGTTCGGTATCCAGCGGAAAAAAGCCGTGCAGGCCAATGGGACAGTGACGGTTACCGGGCAGTCCGGGGCCTACATTATCCGTGGCAGTCTGTTTCAGACCAAGGACGGGCTGCGGTTCTACACGATAGAATCCGCAACGATTCCAGCCGATGGAACTGAAGTGGAAATCGCTGTCCAGGCAGCGGACGTAGGCGTAAAAGGGAACGTGGCACCGGGGAAGATTACAGAGATCCCTTATTCCATCCCTAATGTGTATAGCGTAACCAACCAGACAAAATGCACAGATGGGGCTGATGAGGAAACAGATAGAGCCTTGCTTTCTCGTCTGCTTTTCCGGGTCCGTCAGCCTATTACTTCCGGCAACGCCAACCATTACCGCTCCTGGGCCATGTCCGTGGACGGGGTAGGGAACTGCAAAGTCATCCCGCTGTGGAATGGGAACGGTACGGTGAAAGTCATCATTGTGACGGCGGAGAATGAATCGGCCTCTACTGAGCTGATCCAGAAAGTAGCTCAGTATATTGAATCCCAGCGCCCTATCGGGGCTACCGTGACCGTGGTGTCTCCGGCACCCGTTTCTGTAGATATTACCGCCGAGGTGTATGGCACCGCCAACGTAGATGCTGTGTTTGCTGCTGTATCTGATTATTTTAAGAACACGGGCTTCAGCTTATCTTATGTCAGTCTGGCCCAGATTGGCCGGTTGATCCTGGGCGTGAACGGGATTACAGATTATCGGAACCTGAAACTTAACGGGAAGGCCGACAACATCAGCCTAACCAATGAACAGATTCCCGTGGCGGGGAAGGTGGTGCTGAACCTTGTCAGCGAATGAGTGGATGCGCCAAAGTGAAATTGATGTCTTGGATTATCTGCCCTGGTTCCTGGCGAAAGACCCGATGTTTAAAAAGACGGCGGATACGTGCAGCACGGAGCATAACCGGTTACGGCTGGCGCTGCAGGACCTGGCGGACAACTTCTTCGTGAACACGGCTACCTGGGCGCTGCCGCTGTATGAGTCGTTTCTTGGTATCAAGCCCGGCGACGGGGATACGGACGAATTCCGCAGGCAGCGGATTCTCTTTAAATTGCAGCATGTAGATGTGTCCACGGTGGACTTCATGAACTCCATCATCAATCTGTACAGTGTGGGGCATATCGAGGAAGTGAATGAAGAATATTATTTCAAGGTGTACTGCATTATGAATGACGAGGATACGGAGACGCTTTCGAAGCTGATTGCGCAGCTTGATATCTACAAGCCGGCTCATCTTGGTTATGCCATCTACCTGGGATATTCCTGGAACGGGAAAATTTACTGGAATGGCAAAGCCACGTTCTCGACAGCGACCATCGTATCCGGGAAAGGAGTGACGGCCAATGCCTGAGTATAGCAAGGAGAAATGGTCGGGAGATTTTCCTGACCGTGCCGGACAGGAAGTACGACCCGCAGAAGCGGTAGATAATACCCTGGATTATGATGTGCTGTTCCCGCAGTATCTTTCGGAAGACCCGGTGGTATTCAACCAGCAGAACAAGACAGTTTCCCAGCTGGTCAGTAATGACGCCAGGCTCTATGAACGGATTTCCGCTACGGCAGCCGACATCAATGCCCATCTGACCGATGCCAAGGCTCATGCCAGCGGCATCAGCGGCAATGCGGCCAGTGCCTCGAAGCTGCAGACGGGACGGAAGATTCACCGGGTTCTGTTTGACGGCACGAAGGATATTACCCTGCCAGATTTCAGCGGCTGCGGTGAAAAAACAGCGGGTCAGAGCGGGATGGTCCCTGCACCGGCTTCCGGGAAGCTGAATACGGTCCTGCACAGCAACGGAAGTTGGGGCAAGGTTACCTACGCTGATATGGATGAGGAAGCTGTGGCCAAGATTCAGGCCTGCCCGTTTCCCGTCAATGCTATCTATATTTCTACAGACGGGAAGAATCCCGCAAACTATTGGCCGGGAACGACCTGGGTAGCTTTCGCTATGGGGCGTTGTCTGATTGGGGCTGGGTCAGCCGACAGCGGAGTCATGTATAAGGCCGGGGACAAGCTGGGTGAAGAAAAGCATACCCTTACGATTCCAGAAACTCCGGCTCATGGACATACAGTCGGAGACAGCGGGAATCATCGGCACTGGTCTTCGGGTGCACTTCCCAGGAACCTTCAGTGGGATGCTTGTGACGGGAATGATGCGCCAACGGCTATCGGGTATGGTGATGGCTGTTGGCATGGAAACCAGGTAGACGGGCATACTTCATGGGATGGAAATCATTCCCATAGTCTTTCTTCGACAGGTGGCAACCAGGCCCATAACAACATGCAGCCGTCTATCGTTGTGTACATGTTCCAGCGTACAAAGTAGGAGGTGAAAAATATGGTTGAATGGGTACAGATGGTGGGTTCTCTGGTATCCGTCCTGATGCTCTGCGGCATCATTTTCAACTTTAGCGTCATCAAGCCGCTGAACCAGTCAGTGCGGAGCCTGCAGGAGTGTATCGACCATCTGCGGCGCCAGCTTTCCGAAACGGAAGCCAAACGCCAGGAAATGGCAGAACGCCTTTCCCGTGTGGAGGAGGCGACAGATCATGTGCAGCACCGCCTGGACGTGATTGAACAGCGGCAGAATGAATAGGGGGTGGCAGGATGGGCTTTTCAGTCATTCGGAACCGGATCTCCATCACGCGCGGAGATTCGGCACAGATTATGCTGACCATCCGGGACCGGGTGACGGGAAAACCGTTTGTGCCGGGACCAGATGACCGGCTTACCTTTACCGTCAAACGGGAACTTTCTGATGAAATTCCATTGGTGGTGAAAACACTGGATAATGGTATCATGCGCCGGGAACAGGATTGTCTTCTGGTTCTGGCGCCAGAAGACACGGCCCAGATTCCCTTCGGAACGTATCGGTACGATGTGGAACTGGTGCTGGCTTCCGGCTATACGGATACGGTTATCCCGCCCAGCCCGTTTATTGTGACTGGGGAGGTGACGGTTCATGGAACGGTATAAAGGAACTCTGGCGGGGAAAAGCACACTCTGCGGAGTGCTTTCGTTGCCGCAAGAGCCGTCCGGGGCTTATCAGGAAAAAGCAGTCATTCCCAAGGATGAGGAACAGGTCATCATTCCCGATAAGGGATTTACCGGCCTTCGGTCAGTGACGGTAGCTGCCATTCCGTCGAACTATGGCAGAATCAGCTTTAATGGCTATGAACTGAAAGTGGAGTAAAGGAGCAAGTAACATGGCGAAAAACGTAAAAATCAATGGCGTCACTTATGAAAGCGTCCCACAGGTGTCCATCCCTTTGGCAGGGGGAACCGGGACGGCAGAGTTTTATGATACGACATCGGCAAATGCTGTTGCGGCAGACATCAGGAACGGGAAAACGGCATTCCTGGGAAGCGGTTCGGTAACAGGCACGATGGCAGACAACGGTGCAGTGGCGGGTTCTATTAGTACCGTGAAAGGTACATATACCGTGCCGTCTGGCTATCATAACGGCAATGGGACGGTCAGTATTGCTGCTTCCGAGCAGTCAAAAATTATCGCAGGAAATATTAAAGCCGGGGTTACCCTTCTTGGGATAGCCGGAAAATCCAGCGTGGTCGATACGGCTGACGCAACAGCGGCAGCGAGTACTATCGTATCCGGGAAAACAGCATATATTAATGGTTCTAAAGTGACTGGCTCACTGACTTCTGTTGCGGTATCCCAGGATAGCCTGACAAAAGTACTGACCATCGAATAAAAGGAGACGATGACATGAAGGTAGATGTGAAAATTGCCGGCGCCAGCTATAATGAAGTGCCATCTGTACTGCTGCCGCTTACGGCTGGCGGAAAAGCCCGGTTCTGTGAAGTGTCGGATACAACAGCAGAAGCTGGTGATGTTGCAAAAGGAAAAAAATTCTATACGGCAGACGGAGAACTGGCAGAAGGAACCTTGCAGACAACGCAGATTTCAGTATCAGAAACGAACGTCTTTTATTATTGGGATTCAGGTGCGGCTAAGAATGTCTGGAAGATTCCTTTGACTGTATCTGGCAATACGTATGAACTGTATACGTATGACAGTGCAAACAAGAATGCTACGATTGACTTCGATTTCAATGCGGATAACTTGGCGATGTTTATCGGGTATCATGATAATGTGACGGTTGCCAGCCTGTCAGAAGGCGGGGAATTATATAACTTTTTCAAATCTCATGATTTTGTGGCAGAAATCGTGAAAGACAGCCAACTCACGACAGATGTATCATGCCGGATTTCTAAAGCTGATATCAATGTATATGCATACCCTGCTTTTGCATTAGTATATTTTCCTTACAGTAAATTTTCCAATGCAACCAGTCTGAAGAACTATAAAAATGGTGTTATAAGATTTCGATTTATATGATTTTGAAATCAGAAAGGAAGATTATGGAATGTTATGTTTGAAAAAGTGAATATCCCTGACTGCTTGGTCATCATCGGACTGGTTACGGCTCTGATTATGGCCATTTTTTATAACCTCAATGAATTGGCTATGTCGATAGCGTCAGGGCTGCTCGGTTATATAGGCGGCACCGTGAAGTCCGCCGTTCATCAGAAAGGAGAAGAAAAACCATGAAAGTATTCCTGAATCCCGGCCATGCGCCGAACGGTAATCCTGACCCGGGTGCCATCAACGAAGAAACGGGACTGCGCGAATGTGATGTAGCGCTGGCTGTCGGCAAAGCTGCCGAAAGTTATCTGAATGCGGCGGGTGTAGAAACGGAACTGCTTCAATCCGATAGCCTGTATGAAATCTGTGAAGTTGCTAACAAAAGCGATGCCGACATCTTTGTATCCATCCATTGCAATGCTGCCGAAGCAGAAGATGCGAATGGTACAGAAACCTGGGCCTGCGCCGGCAGTTACCGCGGCAACATGCTGGCGAACTGCATCCAGAGCCAACTTGTCGATGCCCTTGATACCACCGACCGGGGCGTGAAGATTGCCACGCCCGGCGTCAACGGACTGTATGTTCTGACCAACACGGACATGCCTGCCGTCCTGGTGGAACTGGCCTTCATCACGAATCCGGGTGATGAAGAAATACTGGCTAACGCCCAGGATGCCCTGGCAGGAGCGGTAGCCCGTGGCGTTACGGATTATGAACAGCTAATTTTAGGAGGAAACTGACTATGAACCGAGAAGAAATCAAGAAAGCTGTAGCTGACACCGTGGTGTCCTTCGCCAAGAGCGAAGCTGAAGCGGCTATTAAATCCATCGACTTGGATGATGTACAGAAACTGGTGGAGACACAGATGAAGAACCTTACAGACCCGCTGGAAGCAGAAATCCAGACCACTACCAGCTGGTGGGTAAAAATTCGGAATAGGTTGTATATTACCTTGATGCAGCAGGCGGTGAAAGCTATCGTGGCTGACGTAAAACAGAAGATTGCATGAGAAAAGCCGGTATGGGACATAGAGAGATGTTCTGTACCGGCTTTTTTTATTCTGTAATTTAATAAAAATTTTTTTGAAAAACGTCAGAAAAAAGCTACTCCCAAGGCTAAAGAGTAGAGGGAGAAATAATAAAGAACCTCGGAAAGGAGTAAAAACATGAGTCAACGATTAAGTATTTGCGTTTCGCCTATGAAAGGCGACGGACATGTTGCCGCCGTGCGGTGTATGTCTGTACGGGAACGGATTCTACGGTTCCTGCTTGGCAGCAAAGAGAAAATGACCATAATCGTGCCGGGCGATTCGGTAAAAGAACTGGCAATCCATGAAGTCAAAGAAGGGAGCAATTAATATGACAAACAAAGAACTTACTAAACTGGCATCTGAGCTGCAAACCTGTGGAAAAGTGCTTCTCCGCATCGCGGAAACCTTGCAGGCGCCGCAAGATGAAAAGACGGCTGAATCGGAAACGAAGGAACCAGTAAAAAAGGCACTGACACTGGAAGATGTTCGTAAGGTCGCCGCCGATAAGTCCCGTCAGGGATTTACGGACGAAGTCCGCAGCCTTATCCAGAAACACGGCGCTAACAATCTGTCCGGTGTTGATGCGGCACAGTACAGTGCTCTCCTGAAAGAACTAGAGGTGCTCGGCCATGCCGAATAAACACGCAGTATTGTCCGCTTCATCCTGTTACCGATGGCTGGCCTGTCCGCCGTCCGCACTAGAATGCGCTAAACTGCCGGATAATTCTAGTGAATTCGCCCGCCAGGGTACTGATGCCCATACGCTCTGCGAATTCAAAGTAAAGACGGCGCTGGGACAAAAATTGGAAGACCCGACGAAGTTCCTAACGTACTTCGATGAAGAAATGGCTGAATGTACCGATGAATATGCTCAGTTCGTCATGGAATGCCTGGCAGCTGCCAAGGCATCCTGCAATGACCCGCTGATCATGGTGGAACAACGGCTGGACTTCTCGAAGTGGGTGCCTGGTGGCTTTGGCACAGGCGACTGCCTTATCGTAGCCGATGATACCTTGAACGTCATTGACTACAAACATGGTCTGGGAGTCCTGGTGGATGCCGAGAAGAATCCGCAGATGATGTGCTACGCTCTTGGTGCGCTGAACCTGTTCGATGGCATCTATGATATCCGTCAGATATCGATGACTATCTTCCAGCCCCGCCGTGATAACGTCAGCACCTACACCATGGCTAAGGAAGAACTGCTACAGTGGGCAGACACGATATTGAAACCCGCTGCAGAACTGGCGGCCAAGGGCGAAGGAGAATACCGCGCCGGTGAGCATTGCCGCTTCTGCAAAATAAAGGCAACCTGCCGGAAACGAGCTGAGTACAATCTCGAACTGGCCCGGTACGATTTTGCCGTCCCGTCTACGTTGCAGGATGAAGAAATCGAAGCCGTTCTGGCCAAGGCCGATGAATTGGTAAACTGGGCCGGCGATGTCAAGGACTATGCCTTGCAGCAGGCCTTGTCTGGTAAGAAGTGGGATGGCTGGAAATTGGTCGAAGGCCGGTCGAATCGCCGGTACGTCAGTGAAGACGCTGTTGCCGCCAAAGTAGCAGAAGCAGGTTTCGACCCATATGAAAAGAAACTGCTCGGCATCACAGCGATGACGAAGCAGCTCGGTAAGAAGCGATTCGAAGAACTGCTGTCAAATTTAGTTGAAAAGCCGCAGGGCAAGCCAGTCTTGGTGCCGGAATCGGATAAACGCCCGGCTATGCACACCGCGGCAGATGATTTTAATAGTGAAAATTAAGGAGGAAACCATTATGTCTAAAAATTATGTAAATCCCTGCAAAGTTATTACTGGTGTCAATACCCGCTGGTCTTATGCCAATGTGTGGGAACCTAAATCCATTAACGGTGGTACGCCGAAGTACAGCGTCAGCCTGATTATTCCTAAGTCTGACACCAAGACCATAGAAAAAATCCGTGCCGCTATCAAAGCAGCTTATGATGAAGGTCAGGGCAAGCTCAAAGGCAATGGCCGTGCAGTCCCTGCCCTCGAAGCTATCAAAATTCCGCTCCGTGACGGCGATCTGGAACGTCCTGGTGATGACGCTTATAAAGACAGTTTCTTTATTAATGCCAACTCTACCACTAAGCCGGGCATTGTCGATGCTGACTGCCAGCATATCCTGGAACGCTCTGAAGTCTACTCTGGCGTCTATGGCCGTGCATCCATCAATTTCTATGCTTTCAACAGCAATGGCAACAAAGGTATTGCCTGCGGCCTCAACAACCTGCAGAAGATTCGTGACGGCGAACCCCTCGGTGGCAAACCTCGTGCTGAAGATGACTTCGCTACGGCTGACGATGACGATTTTCTGGCATAAGGAATGAAGTAAATGTACTAGGGTGGCAGAGTTCTGCCACCCTTTTTACTACACGAGGTGAAACGTATGAAAAACATAAGTATCGATATTGAAACGTTCAGTGACGTCAACTTGACCAAGTGCGGCGTATACAAATATGCTGAATCCCCAGCCTTTGAGATTCTTCTCTTTGGTTACGCCGTGGATGGCGGCGACGTACAGGTCGTTGATTTGGCCCAGGGAGAATCCATTCCGGATGACATCCTGGATGCCGTAACCGATGAATCCGTCACCAAGTGGGCCTTCAATGCCAGCTTTGAACGAATCTGCCTGTCGAGGCACTTGAATGACCTGGGGATGAGCCTTGATCCTTTCCATGACCATCATCCGCTTTCCCAGGAATGCGCCCGGTTCCTCAACCCGGCGGGTTGGAAATGCTCCATGATCTGGTCGGCATACATGGGGCTGCCTCTTTCCCTGAAAGACGCCGGTGCCGTTTTGAATCTGGATAATCAGAAGATGAAGGAAGGCAAGGACTTGATTCGCTATTTTTGCACTCATTGCAAGGAAACTAAGTCGAATGGCGGCAGGTCGAGGAACTTTCCCCGTCACGCACCAGATAAATGGAAGTTGTTCAAGTCCTACAACAAACGGGATGTGGAAGTGGAAGTGGCTATTCAGAAACGGCTGAAGAATTATCCAGTCCCGGAACAGGTGTGGGACGAATACCATCTGGACCAGGAAATTAACGACCGGGGTATTGCCATCGACCGGACGCTGGTCAGTCAGGCCGTGGCTATGGATGCCCGATGCCGGGAATCATTGATGGGCGAGTTAAAGAAAAAGACGGGCTTAGAAAATCCGAATTCCGTCATCCAGATGATTGGCTGGCTGGAACAGCATGGCATGAAGACAGATTCTCTGGGGAAGAAACAGGTGCAGGAACTGCTGAAGACTGCGGAAGAACCGCTGCGCAGTGTGCTGCTGCTCCGGCAGAAGCTGGCCAAGTCATCTGTCAAGAAATACCAGGCTATGGAAATGACGGCCTGTGATGACAATCGGGCCAGAGGCATGTTCCAGTTTTATGGCGCCAACCGGACCGGGAGATTCGCCGGACGTCACATCCAGTTGCAGAACCTGCCACAGAATCATCTGCCCGATTTAGCTGAGGCCAGGGAATTGGTGCGACAGGGGAATTATGAAGCTTTGGAACTCCTGTACGACTCTGTCCCCGATGTCCTGTCCCAGCTCATCCGCACCGCCTTTGTGCCTCGGCAGGGCATGAAGTTCGTGGTATCGGATTTCTCCGCCATCGAGGCACGGGTCATTTCGTGGCTTGCTGGAGAAAACTGGAAATCAGAAGCCTTTGCGGCCGGACAGGATATCTATTGTACGACAGCCAGTCAGATGTTTGGCGTACCCGTGGTGAAGCATGGGATAAATGGCCACCTGAGGCAGAAAGGTAAAATCGCAGAACTGGCTTGTGGTTATGGCGGGTCTGTCGGTGCGCTGAAGGCGATGGGTGCACTGGACATGGGGCTTACAGAAGATGAACTGTATCCTTTGGTGCAATCCTGGCGCTCTGCCAATCCGCATATCGTTGATTTCTGGTGGCAGGTGGATGCCGCCGTAAAGACGACCGTCAAAAAGCATGTCCCTATGCGGGCAGGATGCATCCGCTTCCTTTATCAGAGCGGCATGCTGTTCATCCAGCTTCCCAGCGGACGGCGGCTTTCCTATGTGAAGCCACGGATGGGTGAGAACCGCTTCGGCGGTGAATCAGTAACCTATGAAGGTATCGGCGCCACCAGGAAATGGGAACGGCTTGAGAGCTATGGCCCGAAGTTTGTGGAAAATATTGTTCAGGGTATCAGCCGGGACATCCTTTGCTATGCTATGCAGACGTTACGGTGTTGTGCTATCGTCGGCCACGTTCATGATGAACTGATTATCGAGTGTGACAAGAATGTCAGCGTCGATGCTATCTGCGAACAGATGGGACGGACGCCACCGTGGGCTGAAGGACTTGTTCTGCGGGCCGATGGGTACGAATGTGAATTTTATCAGAAAGATTAAACAGAAACGTCAGAAAACACCTCCTGTCGTGGCTAATAAGCAGGAGGTGTTTTCGATGAAAAGCAACGATGAAATCCATACGGTTCCTTTTACCCAGAGGTTTTCGCTGACACCGAAGGAAGCCAGTATCTACTTTCATATTGGAGAAAAGAAAATCAGAGCACTGGCTGCAGAACAACGTGGCGCATCTTTTGCCGTCTATAACGGCCGGCACTTGCTCATCATTCGAGAAGAATTTGAAAAGTTCCTTTGCCGAAGTTCCAGCATTTAATGCGCTATTATGAGTTGACTTATTAGCTCATCAGAGTGATGAATAGGATAGAAAAAAAGAGAAAGGAGATTGAAATTATGCCACGCCTACGAGGACCAATACGCAGAGATAAAAAACGACGGGTTCTTCGGCCCGGCGAAACAATCCGTGCCGATGGCCGATATCAGTTTAAATATATGGTAGACGGAAAACCTAAATTCTTTTACAGCTGGAAACTGGAGCCTACTGATCCCTTGCCGGCAGGAAGAAAGCCTTGTAAATCATTGCGGGAAATGGAAGAAAGTCTGGAAGTCCGCTCAATTATTTGTCCAAACAGCGATGATGATACCATGACTGTCATGGAACTGGTGCAGCGTTATTTATCTTTAAAGACCGGTGTGAAACCTAACACCCGAATTAACTATAATTTTGTCGTTAATGCATTAATGAAAGACCCATTCTCGAAAAAGCCGATTGGCAAGGTAAAGATGTCTGATGCTAAATTATGGTTGGTAAAGATGCAGTCAGAAGGGAGAGGATACAGTTCCATCCATAGCATCCGCGGCGTAGTACGTCCGGCGTTTCAGATGGCTGTGGATGACGAAATCCTGTGGAGAAATCCTTTTAACTTTGAAATGAGAGAAGTGCTGATTAATGACAGCGTAAAAAGGGAAGCTATTTCCCGCAAAGATATGCGAATTTTTCTGGACTTCCTGAAAAACGATCGGCACTTCAAAAAGTATTATGAAGCAGTATTTATCCTGTTTCATACGGGGTTACGCATTTCGGAACTCTGCGGACTGACGGTCGGGGATATTGATCTGGAAAAACGAACCATCAACGTAGATAAGCAGCTACAACGGGATACGAAGGGAAAGCGGTACATAATTTCCACGAAAACCAAAGCCGGAGCTAGACTGCTTCCAATGACAGATGACGTGTATGACTGTTTTACAGCTATCTTGAGGCGCAGGAAGCCTCCGAAAGTTGAACCAATCATTGATGGAATCGGCAACTTTCTTTTCTATGACGCCAACGGGAATCCGACTGTTGCCATGCATTGGGAACATTATTTCAACCATATGGTGAAAAAATATAATGACATATACAAATATCAGTTACCCAAAATTACACCTCACGTCTGCCGGCATACGTACTGTACCAATATGGCTCTGTCTGGAGTCAGTGCTAAAACTCTCCAGTACCTGATGGGTCACAGCGATATATCCATCACCCTCAATGTGTACACGCATATCAAATTCGATGATGCTCAGAAAGAAGTGGAGCTGGTCCAGGAACAGCAGCAAAAAGAAA